>Ga0065711_1030524_pt1 | contig 32253 bp, 24 predicted proteins | sample Hoacrofraction12_FD_59098 | JGI IMG/M metagenome (GOLD analysis project Ga0065711, IMG submission 59098) | Hoatzin crop microbial communities from Cojedes, Venezuela - Epithelial fraction 12 v2 (version 2) | ecosystem: Host-associated > Birds > Digestive system > Esophagus > Crop | place...
CTGGCAGTGTTCAAGGCCAGGTTGGATGGAGCTCTGAGCAACCTGGTCTGGTGGAAGGTGTCCCTGCTCATGGCAGGGGGGTTGGAACCAGATGATCTTTAAGGTCCCTTCCAACCCAAACCATTCTACAATTCTATGATTCTATGTACATGCCTTGTTCTCAAAAACACTTTTTCTTCAAACATCTTCAGAAATTTGGGCACTGTTACTATCATTCCGCCTGAGTCACTCTGTTCAAGCATCTTTCACCATGCCCAGAGAATCTCTTGTAGGCAGAATTTATTCAGCTCAAAGACCCCCACCGGCTCCAGTAGCAGATACGGAGATCCCGCTTGCTCCAGTCACTGGCACCACAGGCCATGGGCGCCCACCCCACGGTCTGACCCCAGGAGCTGGCACCAAATTCCCCTCACGCGCATGTTGTCGCAAAAGTGCGAGTTCGTTCCCGGTGTGCGATGACCAGTCTCACACACTGAGACGAGATACCGATTTTATTACAAAGTTGTGCAAGTTCAGATGCTAGATAAGACTAGCATACCGGATTTACAAAAGACATGAATCTATATGCTATTTCTTATCAATAAGTTTCAGCCCATGGGACAGTCCCATGCGGCGGATTGGTTGCATCAGTAGCATAATACTTGGTCAGCATTTTTGTACTGCGCATGTTCAGTGAGGAAGGGTCGGGGGGTCTTTCCCCCAGGCGGAGTGATTCTAAGTACTATAATGTATTCTAGTGAAGGGCAGGTTACTTCTGGACACTACTTCTTGGCCAGTACCAGCCAGAAGTAGCTAAGCGCTACCAAGCAGTCTTCTCAGGGTGTGCTTATCTCCTCCAAAGACAGCTCCTCGATTTAAAGGTAAAATTTACTCTTCTTCTAAGTAAAAACAACAAGCTCTTATTATTCTAATTACACAAAGGCCTTTATACTGAACACTAGCTCTTTCAATTATGTTGGGGCCTCTATGATAACACACAGGTCTCACCAGTAGCCGGCACTGAGTCCGTGCAGCAGGACATTAGCAGGGTACAGAGAGTGAAGCTAGGACGGGCTGCAGGGATCAGGCACAGTGCTCAGCCAGACACGCATGCTGATGAGCCCCGTTTCACAGCCAACCGGGCCCTCTTACACCCCTTTCTGTCTACCCGCTGTTGTTCCCCCCTGCTTCCCCTTCGCATCCCCCGCCCCAGGGGTCTATACAGCTCTGTGCATTCCTGCACCCCTCGCAGTCCGGGGTCCCCCGCTGTGGAACACTGCCAGTTGCAAAATCCAGGCTGATCTTCCTGGAAGTGGCACCTGTGGTTTCTCGATAGCCCATCAGTCAGTGTGAGTGCTGAGGTTCGTTTCTCGCCATTGCCTCCTTTGTCAGGTCTGTGTCTCTGTGTATGTTGTTTCTGGATTCCCCTTTTCCCCTGACTGTCCCAACTGACAGGTCCCCAGTCAGAGAATCTCACTGGAATAAACTTCCTTGCACTCTCACATGCCCTTATCAATTGATGTGACTGACCAGGTTTGGTTCTCATCACTGCCTCCCGTGTCGTGTCCGTCAGGTTTGTGTCCCCGTATGTCCTTGCTCGTGGCTTCCTCCTTTTCTTACTGTCCCTGTTGCGTTGGAAAAGGCCCTCGACCAGATACCCTTGAAGGAGCACCACTCTCCTTCCACATACCTTTGAAATCCTGGCCCTCGCCTTAGCTATAGTGTATGCGTAGACATTTATTCTAGTTCCGCACAGATATCTTCTATAGGATAAATTTAAGGATTTTGAAAGGTTTAGCTGGGATTATACTACAACTGGAATGGCCAAGTGAATCCTGTATTTTTGAATGATGATTGTTCTGCACACCACACACATTTGTATAATTTAAACCAAGTCTGGGACTTGTAGTATAATTTAACCTTGTAGTATAATTTAAACCAAGTCTGTAGTGCATTTAAACCAAGTCTGGGATTTATTCTGCATATTGTACAGTAAGTTGATGACTCATAAATGCGCTGTATTTAGCACATACAAACCACAATTGTCTGTGAGCAGGTCTGAAACCTGAAACATATATTATTTCTGTCCAATGATAGACAAATATGACAACCCTACGTTAAAGGGCTAAGACTCTAAACCATGCTGAAATAATACAGATAACTGTAGATACACTAAGAGAATCAATGGAAAAATCAGTTGTACCTTGTAGATTAACTGTGCCATATATGGATAATGTATTAAGTCATTAAAGTCTTAAAAAATAAGATATCTGTTTTGCTCCATTTAGACTCTCAATGTAATAGTAATCATGAAGTCACTGTTATGCTCTTTATTACATATGATCAAGACTTATCTTTCTTGGAAGCCAAAGTTAGATCCTCACATAAATCCATGACCAGTACAATCTTATAAGGATGGAAATAAATGCTACAGGTGTCTACTTCTGGTGACAATTTTCAACAGGATTTAGCAATTCTGAATTGTACTTTGTGCACAGAGTACCTTTTGTATAAAGAATGAGAACAGTTCTCTAGCAGCTAGTTTCTCCTAATTCATAAGCAACACATTTTCATATAAGATATGTCATGATAATGAACATCTATATTAATCATATTCTGTAAAGAACCAGTTTTATTTTCTGCCATATATTATATTTAGGGCCTCTTGACTGCACCTAACATTTTTCATTACTTACAGACTTTTCAGAGGTGTGAAAATCTAACCCCTGTTATAAACACAGAGGCCATTGCAGGTCAAAGTTTCTCTTCAAAGCCACTACCACTTAGAATCATACAATCATAGAATGGTTTGGGTTGGAAGGAACCTTAAAGATAATTTTTTTTTGGTCAGGCATTGGAACAGGCTGCTCAGGGAAGTGGTGGAGTCACCATCCCTGGAGGTGGTGGAAAAACGTGTAGATGTGGCACTTTGGAACACCATTTAGCAGGCATGGTAGTATTGGGTTGACGGTTGGACTTGATGATCTTAGAGGTCTTTTCCAACCTTAATGATTCTATGATTCTATGATCATCTAGTTCCAACCCCCCTGCCATGGGCAGGGACACCTCACACTAGGGAGGGATTGCTCAAAGCCCCATCCAACCTGGTCAGCTTTCTTGTAGGCCCTCTTAGAGTATTGGAAGGCTCCTGTAAGGATCCACTACAGCTCCTCTAAGGGGATTGTGAGTTATGAGTGTATAGAAAGAGCGAAACAACAAAAGAGAATTAATATTTTTGCTAGAAAGAGGAAAGTCAGTTTGTGATTCCCATTTCTACCCATTCCTTGTTTGGTGATCTCAAATCATGATGAAAAATAAAACCAGAAAATAGCTGAAACACTGATTTTACATCCAAATAAATCTGAATATGCAAATCAAGGCTGGAGAAATAGGCTGACAGGAACCTCGTGAAGTTCAACAAGGGGAAGTGCAAAGTCCTGCACCTGGGGAGGAACAACCCCACGCACCAGTACAGGCTGGGGGCCACCCAGTTGGAAAGCAGCTTGGCAGAAAAGAACTTGGGAATCGTGGTGGACACCAGGTTGAAGAGGACCCAGCAATGTGGCCTTGCTGCAAAGAAGGCTAATGGTATCCTCAGCAGCATTAGACAGAGTATTGACAGCAGGTTCAGGAAAGTGATCCCTCCCTTTCATTCAGCACAAGGAGGCCACACCTGGAGTTCAGTGTCCAGTTCTGGGCTCCTCAGTACAAGAGAGGCATGGACATACTGTAGAGAGTCCAACAAAGGGCCACAAATATGATTAAGAGGCTGGAGTATCTCTTACATGATGAAAGGCTGAGAGAGCTAGGAATGTTTATCCTAGAGAAGAGAAAGTTCAGGGGGATCTTATTAATGTATTATAAATATACATTAAAGGGAGGTTGCAAAGAGGACAGAGCCAGGCTCTTTTCTGTGGTGCCCAGTGACAGGACAAGAGGCAATGGGTACAAACTGAACTATAGGAGGTTCCATCTGAACATCAGGAAGTACTTTTTTAGTCATAGGGTGACTGAGCACTGGCACAGGTTACCCAGGGAGGTTGTGCAGTCTCCCTCATTGGAGATACTCAGAAGCCATCTGTACGTAGCCCTGGGCAACTGGCCTGAGGTGGCCCTGCTTGAACAGGAGGAGTTGGACCAGATGACTCCAGAGGTCCATTCCAACCTCAACTGTTCTGTGATTCTGTGAAATCAAACACAAGATATAAATAAAATTGGAACTCTACGAGCTTTATATATATATATTTTTATGCATAGCATTCTTTTTCTTTCCTTGGTTGATATTTTAAAAATCTGGTAAATTTAGGAATCTGTAGCAAAGGAACACAGTCCCTGGGTTTCCTCAAACATTCAGCCCTGTGAAATGCTAAGTATATTCACATCTCTATTGACTATGTTTTTTTTTAAATCTGATGAACTGAGGTCTCAATAAAATGAAAAGGACCGGTGATTTATGACAGTCTTTGAGTTGTACAGTCTGCACAATCCAGAAGAAAGGAAATCAAGACTATTAATTACTTAATGTACTTGCCAACATTTCTATATTTAGCTTTTATCACTTTGCATTAGTTTAAGTCTTTTAACTGCTGGATGTGACTTCACTATCTCTGACACCAATTCAAGATCAAAATCATGCTTAATCGTCTGGTTTTGGTGAGAAATCCTAGGTTGAATAAAGACGGTATTATTTATTTGGACTTTTTTAAGGAGATAGGGGAGATGCTGTTGTCAGTTTCCTTTGTTCTTCCTTCATCTTTTAATCATTTACATCTTTCTTCATGGTATTGTTGTCCCTTAATCCGGGAACAGGCTTGTGCCCGGTGTGCTGGAGCCAATGAGCACACAAAGTTGAGATCCACTTTCTAACCTTTAATGCAGTTCTGTACAGAAGGGGATGCTAGGTGATAAAGTGCAAAAACTAGCACACCTCTTTGGAGAACTTGTAGGCTTTTGTACAGGTGACAGCAAAGAAGTGGTTGCACAATACTTGCTCTTTGGTCAACTTTTGGTTACATAACTGGTGTACTCCTGCGCGTGTTCTGATTAGTGATTAGTTCATTATACAAAGGTCATCGTACATCAGCATGTAAGGTCTCTTCCCAGGGGTGTGATTTTTACTGTGCTAATTGGCCTTAGGTTACCTTCGAGAAACCTTATCTCCTGCTCCCCCATCCCCCTGGTTTTCTCTGATGACATTAGTTCATTCTTGTCATCCCTGTTTTATCTTGATATGATTTTCTCACCTTGAGGAACACAGTGTGGTCTTCAAAAGAAACCTTATTGCTTGTGATATACAATTTCTGTCAGTCATGCTGCTAGTGGCAGAACGGTACATTCCTCTGACTCGCATCATGCTTCAGAATTCTGCTGAAAATTACTATGCTGTCAGTAAAAGGAGAAAAATAAGCACTGTTTTTTATTTGGTGCTGAATGGTTTTACCTCCAGTGATTCAGTGTCTCAAGAGAACCCATTTTCACAAGCCTTTTGCAATGCTGAAGTTCCTGAAAAGGTTCAAGTGTTATTCAAGTCACTCTTTTGGGATCTTCTTGATGACAATAATTTGTTTTCCATGCTATTTTTACAAATATGCATAACTCATTGGTTAGGGTCCTGATGTTCTCTGTCATTGGATCAACAAATATTGATTAGTTTCTATTGTTATTATTGTACTTTAAATAGGTGGACTAGGATCTGGATTCTGCTCACATAAATTCAAATGCTTTAACAAGGTGTCCGAGTTGGTGGGCTACTTGTCCTGTTTAATCAACAGAGACAAACACCTCTGAATGGCAACTCTGCCCATCTCAAACCTGAATCATACTTTGAAGAAGCCTCTTTCTTTCTGTTGATCCTAGACAGAGCCTAGGGTGGCTCGTCTGCCAACTTTCAGTAACATTAACGGACCAAACACAGTGTTTTTTCATTTATATGACAGTGCTGAAAACATATTCTCCTGGTTCATAGTCCCATTTTCCCTATGGAAAATCCCATTTTTTTGTATGTTTTTCACATTTTCAGAATCTCTTCCTGTCAGAAAGCTCTCCCTCCCCATTAATTCTGAATGTGCAGCCAGTTCAGAAGTGAGAGCTGATGCTTCTCCTCTATCCCACTCAGCTGTCGATCATTCCATGAACAGGAGAAATATTTCAAAAGATCAGGTTCCCAAGAAGCTTGACATGTTCTAAAAAGGGAAAAAAAAAAAAGCACTCTTGTGTCAATAAACCCTTGAATCACCTTGAATCTTCTCCCACTCTCCACATTAATTTATTGTAACTTCCAACAATCACCACTAGACAAACTGGGAAAAAGGTTTCTTTCTTGGGAATGAGGTATGGGTAGTACTGGAGTGAGCCAAATACTGTTCTTGTGGTCCTGAGATTCATGAAAAAGATAAATCAGCTTTGGCAGATCTGAATTCTGTGACATGGCCAGCAGCAGGCTATAGGAAAATGAATGCTATTTTTACTTCTATTATTTTTCTCTGTTCTGGTTTTTTTTTTCCTGTTTCTTAAACCGTGTTAATGTTCAGAAAACTAGCAAGTGAAGCTTTCAGTCCTATCCTTTGACTCACCGTTATCTTAGACAATGCACAGATTTTGGTGGATTTTTTGTTTTTTTGGCCCATCCACCAGCATGTCAAAAGGCAAGAGAAACTGAAGGCCTGTTCTACCGTCGGAACACAGATGGGGTTTGGTGCAGTAAAGAATTTTGCATTGCTGTGCATCAAGCTGTGCCCGTAATGGTGCTAAAGAACAATAATGCCAACCTCATATGTGGAAAGGTGGTAAGACAGGCTAAAAAAAGACACTGAATTTGCGTCAATGCATTCCTTTTCTAGGCCTTTCAGTACCCAGAAACTTTTACTCAGTGTTTTCAAGATTTCTTGACAACTGTGAATAGTAAAAACCTTTCTAAAGCTGAGATTCACTCTCTAAGCTCTTCAGGTTAAGAAAAGTCACATGAATCAGTGAAAATCACAGGTCAGAGGCACTTTAATCAGAGAACATCAGTCATCAAGCTAATCAACCTATTTACACAGCATCAGTGCAAGACTAATTTGAACAGAAGCCCAGTTATACAAATCTTCCTACTGTCAGTTACATTTTCTGCTCATGTTGTCTCTAATAATTTCCTTTTTGCTCTAAGTGAAGACACTTCTTCAGTCTGTAGTGATTCTACAGCAATCATTTGAATTACTTCTCTATTACTACATAAGTAAAGGGAAAGAGGAACCACTCATGAATGTGCATACGAGTCTTGCTGCCCATGTGCTCTTGTGAACGCATGAGACAGAGCCAAAGCTTTTCACCACAAGAAGGATGAATCAGGACCCACACAAGATGTCAACAGAAAAGCATGGAAAGGGTGTGTGGCAGCTGCAGAAACGGTGTAGCAGAATGCAGGCAGCCCTTGCACGCCTGAAAGCTGCAGGAAGGATTCAGCTTCAGCTGACACTGTGTGGTGCAAGTAGCAGTCGCTTGTTGCAGAGAGGCACTGACAACTGTCATGACAGTCACAGGCTGGGTTTTGTGGATAAAGCATTCTACACTGTGTCCATAAATCAGGCAAGGATTTCCATTGTCTTAGTCAAACGTGCACCCGCTCTCAGCATATATCTCAACAACATATGCCTCCTTATGAATCAGCGTCAATGGAAGTGCTGGCACAAAGCACCAAGCTCCTCATGAAAACGGCAAAAGCGAGAAAGGGAAGGCAAATGGTAACAGCAAAAGCCAGGATGGAGGCAGCCCCCTAATGAATAGCAACGGAGGTGGTTCAAGGCAGACTGTTTGTGTACTTTAACTAACTTGAAACCATTCAGTATAAAATTGATACATCCTTACTCCAAGGTAGGCCTGGAGAGGGATGAGAAGATGCACTCTTCATTGTGAATCTCAAAGGGAGATGTCTTCCTGAACTTCCAGGTGCCCAAGAGAGAACAGCGTCAGAACTTTCCTCCCACCATACACTTAACCACGCTTGCGAGGCAGAAAAGCTACTATTTTTGTTTTAGCAGCTGGGGCTCCTGAGCACAAGTTAAAGGCTTTCTGCCAGTTTTTTCTCCAATGATTTGTTTACAGCTGGGCCCTTTATATGTGATAAAAGTAAAACTTTGAATGTCTTCATAAGAGTTTTATTCTAATGACTACAAATGAATACACTAGTTGCAGATAGATGTTGGAGTCCAATACTCTCTCAACCAGTTTCTTTTCAATATTCCATGCAGAGGGTGTAGTGTTACATATCAAATATCTTATTAATGTCTTATTTGAAGACAGTTGATGTTACATGGGATTTCTGATTTAGCAGAGTGATAGAAAATACACTGAAAACACAATACAAATGTAAGTTACACTTAGCAAAATGTAGGGATTGCAATTGCAGTTCAATCTTAATACCATTGTGATCCCCATTACTAGCTTTTGTAGTATGTTGACTGTCATGACACTGGGCATCTCCAGTCACCGGGCAGGAATATGGGGGTTGAAGGCAGCTCAAGCCCATTGCGCACATTGAAATTATTCTGTTAGTTGTTCACTTTTTATACTTTATGTTGGACTGAGCCATGTAATCACTTCCCCCACGCAAGTCTGGCTCAGTGAGAAATTTACACTGTTTTAAGGTCACACCATGAGCTGGACTTCATATCAACACAGAGGAAAAAAACCTGCCAACCTGGTCATGACAGGTGATCAAGAGAAAATCTGTGCTATAACAACTTAAGACCCAATGAGCTAGAGCTCCAAAGGAAGTGGCAGGATGTCTTTGCTCTGTGCAGGGAAACAGACTATTTTTTGCTAGTTGACAAATGAAAGTGCCAGATGTGGGACTTCAGTGTTGGTGCCTGTTTGCTGCTAGTTCTGAAGCAGCACTGAACGGTGTAAAGCAGTGTGCTGATTTTCTCTGGCACTTCAGCTCAGGAACTGCCATTTCTCTATCCTGTTATCCTTTCTGTCCTCATTTATCCTGCAGAGGTTAAAAAGTAATGATGAATAAGCCTGGATACTTCTCAGGCAGACCTCCTCTAGCTGAAGCATAGATCAGAAGCTTGGCTAGGACATGGAGTAGGTGATCAATTGGAAATTTTTCCTCTCCCTCATCCTAAAGCTCAGCAAAGCCTACAGAATATAATGTCTTCCTGGAACTGTTGTGAAACATCTGAAGCTCAGTGAGAGGGGAAGAGAAAGACTGGGCTATCAGATGCAAAGTGACCTTTAGGGATCAGTGCATTAGAAATTTGCTAAGCAGAGGAGGGCTTCCATTAAATTTGCTGCTAATTTAAGAAAATAACTTGTGCAGATAGAATACTCTGGTTATTTTTGTTAATAATTAGCCTCTAAAAATAGCAGAGCTCTACTTTTTCACATGAATTTCAGCTTACTGCCTGATACTGAGAAAGGGCCTAAAAATAACTGGTATTATAGTTGATTAGTACTTTCTGGTTCTTGTTCCCTGTCTCTAGAGTCAGTCAAGATGATGATGGGGTGGGGAAGAGGTTGTCCAGTGGTACAGCTACCTCCCCTACAAGAAACACGTCATAAGCATTGATAATGGGGACTGTAGCCCCTCCCCTTTTCTCAACAGATTTTCATGCGCTGGCCAGGGTGATGTAAAGTAGCTTTAAAGTACCAAGCTATTTTTGTTTCCCTTCCATTTTATGCCCATACTGAGGAGTTTCTCATAATGGGGCTTATCACCTGTTATTTGTTTGTCCATCACTGGAACCATGATTCTGTTCAGCAAGGCAGGCACTTATTCAGCAGCAAGGACAGTAGCAACCAACAAGAAAATCACAATGGAACCTTCACACTTCTCTGGCTTAGTAGCTTCATAGCTCTTTATGCAGTGATCTGCAACAAACTCTTCCTCTCTGCTGTGTTCAACTTTGGTATTTTCAGTACAGGCTCCTATAACTTCTGTTGCTATTTCTACAGCAAGCTGTGCCTTGTGGTGTGAGGCATTTTAAAGTATCTGGCACATGAATATCTCTCTTCACTTGGAGATGAATAAAAACTATCATCAGTCACGTTTACATTTCTGCTCACTGCTTCCAGATAACAGTAGCATGACTTCCCTGGCTTCTAGTTGATCACAAAGTGAAAACAACTGCTAACAAAGGTAGGGTTTCATGCCTCAAAAAAATGAAACCTTGTCCTTAAAAATATTTTTTTTTCACAGAAAGAGCTGAATTGCTTAGTCATCCTTAAAATACGACTAACTACCATCTGTTAACAGGCCTCTAACATTCTGGCTATAGATCCCTATGCACCATTCATGGCTTCATAGCCATGATGATAAACGGTCTGTAATTCAGAATTTGTGTGGAGTTACATCAGCTTACCTGGGTGACCCACCACACATTACAGAGGCTTCTTTTATAGGGCCTTGCACACTGAACGTTGGACCCTGCAGAGAAGTGAAAGACCAGTCTTTTGATTCTCCAGTGCAGTCTATCTACACTGTGAGCTATACTGGAGAAGAGTATTAAGGTGACACTGATGAGTCCCCTCTGATGCACATACGTAGAAGCAAAGGGGCCAACAAGGGCAGACCAGTGAGAAACCTAGTGAGAAACACAGCATGGAACAATTTCTTCATCCTATATGATTGCAAAGTGCCAAATCTACCCAAGCAGTGGAGAACATTACTCACCAGGAACTTTGAACTGTCAGTGTTCATGTGCACCCATGAAGAACTGTTAGCCATGTTCCAGCTACTGCCTCCCAGTACACTGGTGCCCTAGAACCAGTGCTGGATTGACAGGACTTGAAGACTCCACTCAGACAGCCACACATAAATGTGAGGGTTTCCATCTCGTCTCAAAAAATGAGGCAAGACTGGTCCTATTTGACTACTGCTATTGCAGAATACAAGGGGAAGGGAAAGACTAACAGCTGTAGTTGAAGCCAGTGCTGTTTCAGCCATATGACACCTTCGCAGCCTTCTCACTCCGCCATGCCAAACTTGATCATGGGAGTTGGAAGTGGCAGTGTGGGTTTGGCCCCTGAACAGCACACCATAGCTGACTGTTACTTGCTGTTGCTATAGAAGTGCTTGCCCAATCAGGCCAGATGGGAGATTAAAATATCATTATCAGAGCAAGTAGTAAACATTTAATGTTAACAATTTTCACACCAAATACAGAGGTGATTCTGCAGTGAATGCCCAGGAATGAAATAGATACAGTTAATTTTACATTCCTTGAGTTTGTGACCAATATTGTAAAATTGCCTGGAAGACCTGATGCATTTTATTAATGCAGAGATATTTCTTCCCCTTGTGTGACTCCCTGGAAGGCAAATCAGAAACAAAATGACACTAAACTTGGAAAAGCTCTTTATTTCCCAGAGGCTATAGCCTAATTCAAATGCAAAAGTCTGCTATCAGCTTTTCCTCTTTCCTCACTTTCCACAATAGACAGGCAATAGACATACCTCCAACCTTCCCCCTGAACCAGCACAAAAGCTAAGCCTCTAATAGCCCTGTCAGAACAGGCTGTTTCCCCTTCTTGTATCTGTGCATCTTGATTGCTTTTGTTCTAGAGAGCTCTGGACGTAGTGCTGCAAAGAGATCTGTCAAAACTCCTGAAAACCAGAAATCACAGAAGGAAAATCTGTTGCAGGAAAACATACAACATAATTTATACCTGCAGCATTTTTTCTCGATGATTGAATGGAAGAGAAGGAAGAATATTCCATGGTGATCAGTCAGTTTAAGTGCTCCCTGGCCTTTAATAGCTGTTTTAATTATTAGGTGCACTTCAAATTTTGATAGAAGTAATACCAATTATGTAACATCTGGCTGGCAATAACATTCTTAGCTCTCACAGTTGACCTCAGTTTTTAATTTTAAATTCTCATGATGATATCAGAGTTTCACCCAGTCAACACTGAAGACCACTCGTTAAGGCATCTTGCTGTTTTTTACTGCTGTAATATCTCAGCTTCTACCAGATCAATGAAGAATGATGAAATTAGTGAAATTCTCACCTTCTTTAGTCAGAAAAGGAGAGGCTTAAAACAACAGGAAGGTAGGAAAGATTTTTTCTTCATCATTTGGTTTTATTTGCCTTTCATGAATCCTTAAAAGGGTTGGGATGCCCCAGTGGAAAGCAGGAACCTGCAGTGTTGCCATGTCAGTCGTAGCTGTAAATCTGTACGAGATCAGAAGCTGCAACCGGCAAGAGCCACTGGCCTTGTGAGGCCACTGGTTGCAGTTTGTGCTTCTGTGATCAACACACCGGAGTCAACTTTTCAGACAGGATTCTGGAATAGGGGAAGGGCTGCTGTAACGTGCAACAACCAAAAAGCCCATACTTCTTAGCAAGGCACCAAATTCAGCAGAGCTCTATTAGAATCATGCTGTTCATAACTGTCCTGATATATGCCACGGAGCCAGAAAAAGGCTGAGAAGTCTGGAACGTCTCTCAGAAACACCTTAGCTCTGATGGCCTAGCCTTTATTTCTCAGCCTGCCAGATTTACTTACAGGTGTCAATCTTGTGTCAAAATAACCAGTGTGCTTGAGTATATACACCTCTTCCATTCCTGATTAGACTGAAGAGTGGAAACAAAACCACAGAACATCTACCCACAAAACATCACAGCTTGCCTCCTTCATGAGTTTTAAAATTCTCCTCTATTTAATTCTCCACCTTTCAGATTCTTGACTCGTGACAGAGACCATTACACTGTAACAAATCTATATGCTGTATATTTGGAGGGAACGGCATGGTTATACGTGGAGATTCGTTTCCAGATTATTGATTGCAGTAATTTACTCGCTACTTCATGAACTGAAGAATGAATTTAGCCATCGGCCAGCTATACTTCACTTTTAATATTATCCACCAGAGGGCAACTGTTCTAAAACATGATTTTTCACCGAGGTGAAGCTGTGAAACTCTCTGACTGCAATAGAAGCAAGTTTGAGACTTCAGCCAGCACCCGAGAAACTCCCCACTGTGCACTTTAGCTCACTCCTCATGAGGCTTGAGGGGCTTCAAGCAAACAGATGGGCAACAGAGTCTAATGATAGACCATCTGCTATATACAACAGAGTATAGGCGAAAACATAAGGCATTTCTCCAGCTGCTCCTTGTAACAGGGATCTTGCAAACCAGGAAGGTGTTGCAGTGAAGTCCGTGACATTACATGTAAAACAATAATAGACATTAGGTCAATCACATGCCAAAGATAATCAAAATGCAACCTCATCCTAAAGAAAGATACGTCTCAGCACTTTTTAAATAATGTTTTGCTCTCCTTTCACGAGATGCTTTGCTATCCTTTCGTGAGGTACTTTGCAAAGAGTCATTTTCAGTTAATAGTAATACATTTCTCACACATTTCCTTCTATTCTATGCTGAACTAGGACTGTTCATGCCCTGCACTGGACCTTCTACTCTGCATGCGTTGCAAAATGTCCATCTTTATAAAAGGGAACACAATTTCAATTAAACGTCAACATCTATAACTACAACTTGTCACCTGGTTTTGACTGCTGCATCCAAGCTGCACTGTAATGTGCAGTAGGCACTCAAGAGAGCAGGTTGGATGAAGAGCATTTTTATTACCTGCCAGTGCACACAGAACCGTCTAGAACTGCTCAGACCTTTATAAATGCTAGAGATGCTTGACATCACTCCCATCTTTACATTCTTCCATCTCATTTCCTATCATTTTAGTCCAATTCTGTTACAAAAGCTTTTCATTCCAGAGTGTCATGTCATCGTGTTCCTCTCATAGTGTGCGTTCTTTAATCTCATGAACATGAGTTCTGTTTCTATTGTGTGTACAAATCTATAAGCCCAAATTTATAACCCGCCCCATAATCTACACTAGGCTGAGGTTTGTAAGTTTATCCTGCCATTGCCACCTGTATCTCCTGCATAGTACCAATATAACTGTCCATGGCTTACTATCACAGATTATGGGTGAAAGGGACCGCTGAAGATCATCTAGTCCAGCATCCTGCTCAGATAAAAGATGACTTTAAAGCTAGATCAGGCTGCTAAAGATCTTTTCCAGCTGAGTTTTGCAATGGAAAAGGTTGGGTACCCCACAGACCCTCTAAGAACTTGTTTCAGTGCTTCATCTCTATTAGAGGGAAGAATTACTCCCTTATACCCAACTGGAAATTTACTTGCTTGATTTGTGACTTGTCACTAAGAAGACTCTGGCTTTTCCCCCCATAGATAGTGCCCATGAAGAATCTTGACAGTATAGAGTACCCTGAGTCAGATCCACAAAGGTATCACAGTTCCTATCTTGTATTTACATTCAGATATCTAAATTGCTTTTAAACTTTCAAACAAGTAACAGATTTGCAAACCTTCATGATCTTTGCATTCCTTCTTGCTATTTGGTGTTATTTCTGCTGCAGCCTTAATATGCCAAGCATGCCTTTATCATACTGAAGACCCACTTGCATCTTTTATTTCGACTTTTTGAGGATTTGCACACTTTGTGTAGAATCAAGTTCCTTGTATGACTGCTCAGTCTCAGTTGTTCTGGACAGAGGCTTTGTTCTAAAGCAAATAACAGAACCTCGGATTTCAGAACACCCCTCAGTGTTTTCACAATATTTTTACTATCACCATTACCTTAGGGATAACATGTAGCACTTGTACTCTAAGCTATACTTGTCTGTAAAGGACAATGAATTTCCTGCTGATAATAAATGGACAGTTTCAGTGGATCATCAGATTGGCTATTCTTCTACCTAATTCCTGATTTTCAAGGAATGTGTAGGAATATGAATGTGTTTGTTATTTCCACTCTTCTTTCAAATCAGACTGGGTCGAACAAGCTCAAAATTTATCAATAGGATACACAGATAAGATACTATGACAGCTTAATTTCCTCAGAAAATCAGATTAAAACTTCTCAGATAATGGACCAGATTCTTTCCTCAATCCAAAGATCACTTAAGATATTGTCCTGAGTTCGGCTGGGATAGGGTTGATTTTCACAAGAAGTCAGGAGGGCTGACCCAAACTAGCCAAACAATAGGATATTCCATACCATGTGATGTCATGCTCGGTATTTAGGTGGAGGAGCTAGCTGGGGAAGGCTAATTTGCTACTCAGGAGCGAGCTGAGCATCGGGCAGTGAGAAAATTGCACTCTATACTCTTTTTATCCGTATTGTTATTTTCTTCTCTGCTTGCTATTCTGTGAAACTGTCTTTATCCCAGCCCATGAGTTTTGCCTTTCTTTTTCTGATTCTCCTCCCCATCCCACCAGGGGGGAGGAGTCAGAGAGCAACTGCATCATTCTTTGTTGCCGTCTGGGGCTAAACCACGACAGGTATGCGCCCACAAACCCGAGACAAAGACTTATTTCAAAGGGATACCAGATGAAGGAGTCAAGGGAGGTTTTACCCTGTACCATTGTGTAATGATTTCCCAAGAAACTGTAGAAGTAAGCCTAAATTTTGGCATGAGGATACCAAATACCTCTTATATTTGGCTATGCCTTTATGTCTGCAGCAGGAAGAAGCTGTATTGTTGGAACTGCTGTGGTGACTGCGTATCAGGTGATAATCTCTTGCATGCTAAAGGTGTAGATTATTAAATTCAGACTAATGAAAATGGTGCTGGGCATGTTCTGTTCTAGTAGGTCTGACACAGAAAGCTATTTGGCCCATGAAACAAGTATAATCAACACCTAGATCTAGTAAAACCATTTGTTTAAAAAGAACAGAATGCTGAAATTGAATCATATTAAACTATAATTCCATTCTTAATGTGTGTAGTTTCTTAATGAATGGGTAGGCATTTCCAGGCAGAAGATACTGTTAACCTCTTCAATGACTTAAAAATGTCATCAATAACTAACACTGCAGCTTGAAAAAGAGTTTTACAGGGACTGGAATTTTAACTTCCAGCCTGGTGTCTCCATAGTAATATCAAGAAAGGAACATTGAAAATCAAGTTTATTTTTATTCTACGCACCTCAGCATTTGTCACAAACCTCCTAAAAAATGAGTTGTGCATGTTTCACCCTCTTGCCTTTCTGTAGGCAGATGGATATATCTAAAAGGCTCAGATTTTCAAAATAGCCTGTGATTTGTAAAATACTGAATTGTACATCCAGATAGCCTTGTAATTCTATGTTGACTTAGGTCCAGTTTTCAAGAAAGAAGAATTTCAACAGTTTCCATTGATGCACATGGGCAACTCCACATATCTGAAAGTCGCATCCATCTCTGAAGTGCCTATATGTGTTGTAGAAACCAATATCAATATGTTCATATGTGTTTTTGAGAAATGAATAAGGGTTATGAATCTTGCCTTTTGTAAGAATTCAAAGCTTTGAAAAAAGCAGTCCTGTGCTCATACACCTCTGACACATTTGTAATCTACCAACCTTGTCCACAAAGTAAGAGGAAAAAAACTTGATTTGATTTTTAAAAGTAGAAAACTATTTCCCTAATTTCCTTTGACTTAAGTATTGAAATGGCACAGAGCAGCAGGACCTAAGTTCCATAGCAACAGTAGAAAAATTGCTTCTCAGATCCTTCAGACCCTCCAACTCTGTCTTCAGTAGCAAATGGGAGATGGAAAAGTAGAGGGCTGTGTGTTTAGTGCAGTGGTGAATGGATTCCGAGCCAGCTGCTTGCATTCTTTCAATCTTCATCTGCATTAGCAGCAGCTAGCATTCTCGAACAGTCTGCAGCTGGCTGGAATCTGTATTTGTAATAAACATGGTTTATTCAGATAGAATTTGTTAGATCCTTTTCATTGATGTGAGGTTTACCCCCAGCCCAGATGCTTTCCCTTTTGAGGAGTTACTCAACAGATGAGTTACTCAACAGATGAGTTTTTTCTGACAGGTAGAGTATATATGTACTATGCTAGTAAATCATATCAAGGATTCTTTTCAGTTCTGGAAAGAATACAGGAAGCTGTCTTTCCTTGATAGCTTTTCTCTTGGAGATATGTTTTCCCCTAAAGCACTTATACCATATCCCTAAAAGCTTACTTGTTTCTAGTCTAGCAAACACAGAGCTGTACACCTGAAGACTTTATTGTTTCTGATGCAAATTATAGCTTTCATTACATTATTTTGTAATTGTCCACTGTGTTTATATGTTTTCCTCAGGTGTTTGTTGTCTTAGGCCATGAGTTACTCTTGACTGAAGTTGTTCAGTGTATATAGCAAATCTATGACAGAGCCCCACTCACAAATTGTGATTGTGACCTTGCCTTGGAGTTTCAGAATTACAGTGCTACACACAGAAATTATAGCAGTATTACAGATGCTGAAAAAATTACATCACTTTCATTTGAAAGGTCTGTTTTGTGTTAATATGCCTAAACTATAAATGAAGCAGCTCATTTAAGGTCCCTGTGACAGAGTGCTGCTGGCTGGCATGATCACCACCCCATCCAGTTTTCTGTCGCCCCTTCTGCATGAGGCTATGATATCCATAGCACAGGATGGAGAGTGCATGACTTAATGGCACTCACAGCCTAACATTGTCACCTAACCAGCATCAACTCATTTTACCATGGGCTGCTTGGCTACAAACCAAGACAGCTGAGAAGCAGACCTAATAGGCTTCTACTTCTTCTGTTACATGAGATATGCACTCTCTGGCAGAGTTGTAGATGGACAGTTGAGAGCACTAAGTCTCCAGGTACTTTAGATAAACCTGAAAAGTACTGTTAATCAAAGGTTTAATACTGCCTCAGTAACTAAATAAAGTTATTGTGCCACTCCTTGGCTGTAGCAGAATTCAGCTGTCTTGCAGCCTATGAGATAATAATGTGAATTCCTTTACAGCAAACAAAATCATTCAGGCAACTTGCCCAGCCCCAGCTGCTGAATTTAGTTTCATTCTGTATGTTTATTTAGAACAATCCTTGTTCTCATAACCCTGTCTAGACAAATTCCATGCAGCCAGGAGCAGAACTGATACTGCCTGAGATCCAGACAGAAGATTCACCTTCAAGACTAGTCTCTTTTCCTGTAGAAAATGCTTTGTGTTGTACTGCAGACCACATCTGAATTTGTAGTTTGACAGCGATAGAAATTCTAATACCCCTTTGGTTTCATTTACAAAAAGTGACAGATCTTCTCTCCAGTAGGTAGCTTTTGAGCAATTGCCTGTGATGTGCTATCTCGCGTCTGGAGAACTTCTTGCCTAAGACAGGAACAGAATGAAGAGTTCAGTGACTGTTATATTTACATATTTTGCTTGTAAAATGATGTGGAGGACAAGATTTAGGAGGAAAGTGTAAGACCTTACAGAGTTTGTGTTAAATTAAAACAAAATTCTGAACATGTACAGTTTAAGCCTTTGTAATCCTGCAGACAAATACAGAAAGGACAACAGGGCAAAGTACCTGCAAAAATTTGGTAGTGTGTACACCAGTGGAGAAAAATGCTAGGATATAACCTCAAGTATGTAGTTAAAACTATCAGGATTAAATTTGGAAGGACTGAATATTACAAGAAATACCTTGAAAGAATGAGCTGTCAAGGTGTTGCTTGCAATGAACAAGCAATGAAATAGTTTCCTAAGAGAAATTGCTAGTTGGGCGTCTTAAAACTAGACAAGACAGAAATACAAATACCAATTGGGAACAACTGTATTCTGGGTAGGAGGGAATCTGGGTGAGGTGAAGAAACAGAAAAAACAGAAAAACCATATAAATAAAGCACTTCTGCATCTTTGGGGCTGAAAGGTATTATAGGAACATAAACCACTACTACTCATTTTTCATAGATGGACCAAAGAGAGCATCAAAAGATGACACATTTAAATCTTCAAATGAACATGGGAAAAAACGTGTTGTGGTTTTTTTTTTGTACATTGAAGTAAACAAAACTAAACTAATTGGTGCTATTCAGAGAGAGTACAAGGGACTGATGCCTCACAGTATCAGTCTATAGAAGACAGAGTGAACTTTATGAAAGTATCTAGGAGAGGCTCAGGCAAATCTGGTCCCCGCTGGGAAACTACTAAATCTGAAAATAAAAAAAAAGAAAGTACAAAAGAAGGTGACACATTTTAAATAGGATTGACCTCCTTAATATATGAAGTTGTTGATCCATAATTTGTAGGTGGTTTAGTTAGTGCACATGTGAAGCTGTAGCATCTTGCTCAGTCTTTCTCAGTTTTCAGCATTTTGCTTCATGTTAAGGATGAAAGATGTAGATGTACTTATGGGCCAGATCATGGTCCGTGTCTCATATTTGTGAAACATTCTGTCTTCTGTCTTAGATGCTACAGGTGTCAAATCTGAGTCAAAGGTGTGTGAGCATTCTGGCTTTATCGAAATTTTGGTGTTGGAGATGTAACACGCAAGGACAATGAAGTGCAGTGGGCCAGGGAGGTGTTGGTAAAACATAACTCCTGCATCTCCCAACAACAGGAATCTAAATTAAGGCATCACATATCCCACACAACTCCCTGCAGGGCTTTCTGGACATGCTGAGAGACTCTCAGATAGTGTCAGGGACTTTCAGATATTGTGAGCATTCTCAGACCTACCTTATCAATACAGCCAGATACATCACCTGTCAATTAAGAATCAGTTGTGAATCTTGCCCTTCTTGCTGACAATGCTGTGTTCAAAATCCTTTGATTATGAGCTCTGTTTTGCAGGGGAACTATTTATTGCAACTTACCTCTCACAAAGCTGTGGCAGTTTGACAGAAAGACACAAAGGAGAAAACCTAGCTCTTAACTGCTTCTTGTCAATGTTTGGAGTCACCCACTTCAGCAAAAATCAATAATTTGCCATTACTTTGCACTAATGTAGGTATCTGCAGAGGAACATCAAAGAAAAAGCCATTAAGAAAATTTTCCAAGACAGAGAAAATAATTATTGCTAAAGAGCCAGGAACAGAAGCCAGCCTAAATTTCACTTATGATACCCTAGGTGTCTTTGGTCTTACTATCTCCTAGCCAGTTACAATAATATCACTATGCTAGACATAGTAAGAAATGTTTTCCTTTAATGATGCCTCTTAACAACATTCCATATTCTCCTAGGTTTGTCCCATCCCATCCCAGCCTCCTCAGCCAACTGTTGTTCCAAAGCCAGTTCAATCTGTCATACACGTCCCATTGCAACCAAGCTGCCCGGGCCGAGGCAAGATGGCAAAGCTCATCAATCCAGAAGAGATGACATCCAGGGATTATTACTTTGATTCCTATGCTCATTTTGGAATTCATGAGGTAATATTTATTTTTATTTCAGCGATTAAATAACAGTATTGATAATGATAATAATAATAATGTTTTTTGATTTATTATTTATACTCCTCCCATTTGCTCATGATTACTTTCCTCTGCCTTTCCTCAGAAGATTGTATATTCTGGTTAAGTGCCAAAGATATCACACACTTCTCTAGAGACCTGTACTCAAAACCTCTGTCCCACTTACATCCTTACGTATATGAGTTCTCCACAGAGCTTACGTTAGCTACCTGTACAGTGGTGATCTTCATGAGTGCATCAATTTACTTCATTTATGAGGGCTGCAAACTAATCCAACCGCACATGCAAACTACCCTATTGTTAAGTTAGGTCTTCTGTTCTCTTGCATATTTGAGCACAGATGCCAGCAGAACAGCTACTCAACTGATGTGAGAAGTCAAGTAATTTCTTGACTCCTGGTATGTTACTTGAATGCACAGACTGCATTAATGGGAACATATAGCCCAATAGCCTCCAGTAAATACACTCCTGGAAAGAATTCAGAATACACAGTGGACCATATTTACCATCAAAAAGTGGACTGTAGATCGGTTCGGAAGAAGACACTAGTATCTTATATTTATGTGACCCAAGAGGATGGGATCTTAAAGACTAGGAGGCAAAAAGGCCAACAATGTGAAATCAGTGGCACTTTTCACAAACCACATAACAAACTGTATCTATTTCCATTACTCTAGTAATTGTCTGTGGGGTGTATACACATCAGCAGATTTCTATCTGCCAGTTACATCTTGCCAGTGTAGCATTCAGAAATTCAATCCAAGAATGAAGACAGAAGAACAATTGAGTGGGAAGGAAACCTAAGAGAAATATTGAAGACACATCAGACACCTTAAATCAGATTCAGCTTCTGATGAAACGATGCAGATCTGTAGGTCTCAGGGAGTGCAGGGAGCACCTGAGGCCTCCTGCTGAAGCTGGGAAGTGGGAGGTTGCCTCCTTGCCTTGCACTGGTAGAGGATCTGTGTCAACAAGTAAAGGAGCTGCTAGAGGAGCTCAGGGACTTGAGGAACAGACTGACTGGATCTTCTCCAAGATCTTGAAGGTACAAGAGCGTAAATCCCCAACTGTACCAAAAGGAGAAGCGGTCAGAGTCTGTACTTAGCAGGTTTGGAAGTGGAGACTTCTCTGATGGTGATGGCTGAAACTTGTAACTTCTCAAAACAGGAGGAATGCTCCTGATGCACCTGCAGATCTCTAGCTGCAGAATAGGTTCAGTGTCTTCACTGTAGATGAGGGGCAGGAAGTTCTGTCCAATGAAGCATCAGAACCAGTTGGTCCTGAGCCACACAGAAACACTGGGAGGAAGCAACAAGTGGTAGCAGTGGAAGGCTCTCTCCAGCAGGGCACAGAGGCCATCTGCTGACCTGACCTCCTGTCTAGGACAGAGGCCATCTGCTGACCTGACCTCCCGTCTAGGCATTTGGATCTGGGACACCACTGCTGACATTTGTCCCGCCCTTAGACCATCCTTGGATTACTACTGCTGCTCTTCCACATGAGCACCACTGAGACCTGGAGCATATCAAGTGTGACTACATGGTTCTTAGGATGAAGATCAACAGCAAGGTGTGCCAGATGTTTTTTGTCTCAATTTTAACAGTGCAAATAGGAGGAGAGTGCTCCTGCAGGTCCGCAACTGGTTGTGCAGCTGGTGTCAATGACAAGTTTTTAGCTTTTATGTCTACAGGACCCTCTTTGAGGATTGAGGTCTGCTAGGAAGAGATGGAATCCACCTGAAAAACCAGACCAAAAGCATCTTTGCCAACAGATTGGCCAAACTGGTGAGGAGACCTTTAAGTTAATAATGAAAGAGGAAAGAGATGATGACCCCCAGTCACATGGGGAAGTGGTGGACCAGATTGGTAAGCAAGAGATACAGTATGGTGTGGACAAGACCTCACAGTTGGTCAAAAAAAACAGAGCAGAAGGGGCCCAGCCCAGGCGTAAGCACACAATAAAGGAATTACCAAGAGGCAGCTTTATGGCAGAAGGTCTTATACCTTTTCTGGAAAATCAACATGACAGAGAGCCTCTGTGATGTGCCTGTACGCTAATACATGCAGCCTGAGAAACGAACAGGAGGAATTAGAGGTCAGTGTGCAGTTGCATGGCTACAGTCTCACAAGGATCAAAGAGATGCTGTGAGATTGCTCACACGACTGGCATGCCACAATAGCTGGATACAGGCTCTTTAGGAGGGACAGACTGGGAAGGTGAAAGGGAGGCAGAGCAGCTGAATGCATGGAATCACGTGCATTGTGGGACAGATGATGTTCCATCTGAGAGCTTATGCGTCAGGATTAAACGGCAGACCAACATGGTCAGTGTTGTGGGTGTCTGCTACAGACCACCTGATCAGGAAGAAGAAGCAGGTGAGGTCTTCAGACAACCGAAAGAATTCTCCTGTCTGCATGAGTCTGATTTCTGGTCCATGGGAGACTCCAATCACCCCAACATCTGCTGAAAGGCAACAGAACAGGACATCAGCAATCCAGGACACTTTTGGAGTGCATGGTGATAAATTCCTGGCACAGATGACCTGACTCAATGGCGGGGGAAGGGATGTGTGTGTGTGTGTTCTCTGTTGGTCTTGATACTTACTGAAAAAGAATGAACTGGCTGGGGATGTGATGGTCAGGACAGGCTTGGCTGCAGGGACTACGAGATGGTGAAGTTTAGGATCCATGCTATTTGTCTTGTTGACAGCCCTGAGTTTCAGGAGAGAAGTCTTCATCCTTCTCAGGGATCTGCTTGGAAAAATAACATGGGAGACGGTCCTGCAGAGAAGAGGGGGCCAGAAAAACCAGTTGATTTTCAAGGCTCACCTCCTCCAAGAACGGTCCATCCTGACATGCAAGGATAGCCATCCAGTCAAGCAGTGGTGGCAGGAGACCTGCATGAATGAGCAAGAAGCTTCTGACAAAATTCAAACCAAATAAGAAGCATACAAGAGGTAGAAGAAGGGTCAGGTGACACAGAAGTAATTTCAGGGCCAGGGTTAAGAAAGATAAGTAGCATCTGGACATGAATCTGGCAAGGGATGCGAAGGGTAACAAAGCAGGGCTTGTCTCGGTATATTAACAGCAAAATGAAAACTGGGGAAAAGGTGGGACTGCTGCTGAATGAAGAGGGGCATCTGGTGACAAAGGACACGGAAAATTACTTCTTGAGTTCTGGTTTTACTGGTAAGACTTGCCTTCAGGAATCCCAGGTCCCTAAGATGAGAAGCAAAGTCTAGAGTGAGGAAGACCTACCCAAGGATCACTTAAACAAATCTGACATGTGTAAGTCTATGGGACCTGATGGGCTGTCTCCACCAGGGCCGAAGGAGCTGGTTGATGTCACGGGCAGAAACTTAGTTGGAAAAAAATATTCTTTACTGGGAGGTTGGTAAAATGCTGGCTACAGAGCCTCCCTCCTTGGACATGTTTTAAACCTGATTGGACAAGACTCTGAAAAACCTGTTCATGTCATTTGTGCCTCTTCTTCTTTAACTGGTTACCAGTGAGAAGAGTTTGTCTCTGCGCTCTTTCCTCCACCACTCAACAGATATTTATATATATTGATAGGATCGCCCTGAGCCTTCTCTTCTCCAAGATGAATGATCCTAGCTCTCTCAATCTCTCCTACCATGTCAGATGCTCCAATCCCTTAATCTTCTTCATAGGCCTTCACTGGATCTGCTCCAACATCTCTTGTCCTGGGGAACCCAGAACTGGACACAGGACCGAGATGTGATCTCATCAGTCTTGGGCTACATCCATTGACCTGCTGGTGATGCTTTTTTCAGTACAGCTCAAAATGCTGCAAGGGCACATTGCTGCTTATGTTCAAACTGCTGTCCACCAGGTTCCCAAGGTCATTTTCCGCATACACTGCTTTCCAGACAGCCAGTTCTCAGCCTATACCAGTGCATGAGGTTATTCCTCCCCACGTGCAGGACTTTGCATTTCCCTTTGCTGACTTCCTTGAGATTCCTGTCAGTTCTTTCTTCAGCTTGTTGAGGTCCCTCTGATTTGCAGGCGAATCAACCACTCCTCCCAGTTTTCCATCAACAGCAAACTTGCTGCGACGGCACTCTGTCCCATCATCTAGGTTATTATTGAAGGTATCCAGCAATATTTGTGCCAGTATTGACTCCTGGGGGGCACCAGTAGTGACTGGCCTCCAGGTGGACTTTGTGCTGCTGATCACAACATTTTGAGAGCAGCAGTTCAGTCAGTTTTCAGTCCACTTCATTGTCCATTTATGTAGTCCATATTTCATCAGTTTTTCCATTAGGCTGTTACGGAAACAGTGTTGAAAGTCTTGCTAAAATCAAGATAAACAAGCATCCACTCCTCTTCCCTCATCCACAGACCCTGTTATTTCACCATAGAAATCTATCAGATGGTCAGTCATCTCCAAATCCATGCTGAATACTCCCAGTCACCTTCTTGTCCTTAATATGTTTGGAAAGTTTCCATGAGAGTGTGCTCCATCTCCTTTCCAGTGTTTTGGACTGTTCCTTTACCTCTTTCTTTGCCTGATACCAAACCATGCTTCATGATGATAAAAATAGCCTTTTATTCATCTACAGTTACTGAGTACATAAAGTCTTCTGCAAAGACAGGTAAGTGAGCAACAGGTATATGTTACAATCCAGTACACTAGTGCTTCCAACTGCTGGGCAGTGAACTGATTCATTTTATCCTGAAATTCAAAAACTCATTTGCCTATTGGCTTAAACTATGAAATGATGGCAGTAATATAAGCAACAGTTCAGTCTTCCAGACCTAACAGAAGCATTTTCAGAAAATTAAAGCGTGTGTTGAATGGCTTATACGTCTTTTAAAAATGGCACTTGGATGTTGACCTTAGTGCTCTTTATTGATGTAGTTTGACTGATATATGCACACTTGAGAGCCAGGTGTCAATGGAATGAAATGCATGTATTGCTGCTATCAGTGAAGCAAAAATCAGCACCTACCAATGACACCTTAAAACAGTGAGACAGGTCTACGTTATACATTATATCTTCTGGAATTTGGTCATATAAATGAGTGACCAGGAGAGCAGTAAGGTAGTACCATATAGCACATTATCTCTAAGCTCTGCTGTGGAATTCCTGCATCACTTTGGGCAAGGCTTTCAAGACTGAAGTCTTATAATGGTTTATGGAACAATTTCTCTTGTGTTCAGAAAGGAACCTCAGAAAGTCCTTCTGCTGAGGCTCTAGGCTATGTGTGATTTAGGAGCAAAGGAAAGCTTGGATTTCTGTATGGCTTCTGTCTATGCCCAAAGCAGTGCTGTCGTTAGATTACATTCTGGTTGTCAATTGTAACAGTGAAGTAGTATTTAGAGAAATAAAATTTTACAAAGGACATCATGCTTCTTCTTAATAATTCATTTCTAAGTAGCTAGCATTTTACAGTTGCTTTGATGTGTACACCCCAAAGTACTTGAAAAACTTTTCAGGTTGTGTGTTAATGCTTAAATTATAATAAGGGAATATAAGCACTTCATATATTAACACAATTGTTTTTTTCATCATAGGAAATGTTAAAGGATGAAGTGCGCACATTGACCTATAGAAACTCAATGTATCACAACAAGCATGTTTTTAAGGATAAGATTGTGCTTGATGTTGGAAGTGGCACAGGAATCCTCTCTATGTTTGCTGCAAAGGCAGGAGCCAAGAAGGTGTATGGGGTAAGAAGACTTTCCCTCATATTTTGAGTTTGTGCATTTTGCCTGAGAATTTGGCTTGGTGATTTACATTTTCTTACTTGTCTTGGTTTGAAATTCTTCTCTCCAAATTCTTGTATGGCTTGATTTGCAGTGATTTCAGTGGAGTTCTGTTGCTTTCTGTGACCTGCAGTAGTGCCTTTTCCAAAGCAAGATATAATGTCTTTTATTGCGTGGAATTTTTGGTGATCTGGTACATATGCACATTACTTCGTGGCTGCAAAAAAATGTCAAAGGAACTCACTTGGAATCAGAGGGGTCAAAGGAACTACCCTGCTTTTTTAAATTCTCAAGTTCTGCAACTTTGTATTCTTGGAAAGATATTTCTTTAATACACTTTTCCCTGTATGTTACAACTCAGCGAATCATGCAAGAATATGTCTGCATATTTTCTGTGCCAGCAATAACGCTTTTCAGAGGCAGAAGGGAATGATTACCTTAACTACATTGAACTTTAGGATCACGAACATGCAGTTCTCTGCAGAGAAGTCATTACAGAGAGCATAGATTTGCTGCCTAAGCATATTCAGAGTTACTTGCACTAAAATGACAAACACAATTTCTTTTTGCTTTGGACTTCTGTTTGCCCTGCAGACACAGCACAACATAGAAAAGGGGAACTAGGTTTTATTTCTGTGTGTACTTCTTTGACAAAATTGTTTACTAAAACTGAGTTGGTTACACCTGTGCATTTGAAGAAACTGATGTCACTCAGTATCTAAACTGCGCGTCTGTATTACTGGTAATGATACATGAAGTGCAAGGACTCCTGCACGATTCTCAGGATTACATTTTCAAAATCCAATGTTAATTTCGAGTACCTCATCTGAGTATCAGACTAGAGCATGGAAGTATAGATAGCTGAAATCAGGTGCTGGCAAAAGTTTTGGAGTTTAAACATGAGACTTAATATACAGCTAGAATGTATCTCTTGTAAACCAAGTACACAATTTATTATCTCAAAGCCTCAGGGAGAATAAACCTGTAGTCTTCTCTGATACAAGAATGCATCTCATGCAAGGATGTTGCAGTGCTGTAAAAGCATAAGCATATACAAAATGGTGACGCTGTGCTCCCACCTTCCTATCTCCCAGCTCCCTGGCCATATGGTCTTCCTCCCTCCCTTGTGCTGGCACTGGTGCTGATCTGATTCTACAGTGAGCCAGCTCACTGGCAGAAAATTCACCCAGTAAAAGAAAAGTAAATACCTTTCCACAGGTTTGTTGCTGTTGGGTTTTATTTTGTGCTGCGGACTTCTTTACAGTTCAGGCTGTACCTCAGGTGTTTATAAAGCTCAGTGGCACACCGGTGTCAGCTCACCCATGGACTGCTCAGCGCTGAAGCTGGGGAGCGTGCTATCCAGGAAACTCAGCTTGCAAAGAAGCTCGCTTAGGTGTGAAACTCCTCTGCTACAGCCTAAGAGTTTCAACCTTGTCACATGAGCTACCTCCTCATGGACCCTGTCCCACAGCAAGCTGCAGAGCTGTATTGCTGTTGGAAAAGCAGGTATCTCAGAGCTCTGGCGGTGGCAATCTTGCAGTCAAATTCAGACTTTATGGTCCTGTTGGCAAAGAGTGCAAATGAAAACTGTGAGTGTTCCTTTAAAAAGCAAACATTTGCCATGAATTATTACACAGAGCTGAGATGTTCCAGTTTCTCCTCTACAGTTAGATGTGAATTTTCAAATAGCATGATGTGGGAACTGTTGACAAATGCAGAACGTTGGTTTTCTGACTACAGTGCCACTGAAATCACTCTTCTCTTTCTCACTCTTTCCCTTCTTCAGGATCAAATTCATCCACTACCCTGTCTGGTTCTTCTTATCCCCTCTTACTCACTGTTGGAACTTATTCCTTGCCACTACCTCAGCCAACTGCTAGAATCATCTCTGGGTCTTCGAGAGGTGTAAATCATAGAATCACTGACTCATAGAATGATTTAGTTTAGAAGACCTCTGGAAGTATCTAATCCAACCTCCTGCTCAAAGCAGACAAATTTAAAGCTATACCAGGTTGCTCAAGGCCTTGTCCAGTCCGATTTGGAAAATCTCCAAGGATGGGGACTCTAATCCTCTCTCAACACCTACTCCAGTGCTACAATCAGCAGGAATTTCCATTGCCACAGCTCGTGATTACTGCCTTTTGTCCTGTCACTGTGCACTTCAGAGAAGAGTTTGACTTTGTTTTCTCTGCAAGCCCTTTTCAGACAGTTGAAGATAGCTATTGGATTTGGGGGATCTCTTCTACAAGATGCACAGAAAAATCCCCCTCAGTTTTTCTTACTTCTTCATGTGCTCTGACCCCTAACCATCATGGGAAGATAACAGTAGATCATGCAATGATGTTCATCTAACTGGGGAACTGCTGTAAGACATGTAAAGACAGGATTGGCATGTGGCTATTGGTGCTTGGGAGGGGTGAGTGAAACTGAAAGAGGGTAGATTTAGATTGGGTATAAGGAAGACATTTTTTACGATGAGAGTGATGAGACACTGGCACAGGTTGCCCAGAGAAGTTGTGGATGCCCCATCACTGGAAGTGTTCAAGGTCAGGTTGGATAGAGCTTTGAGCAACCTGGTCTACTCAGTGATGTCCTGTCCTTGGCGGGGGGTGGGGTTGGACTAGCTGATCTTTGAAGGTCCCTTCCAACACCAACCATTCTATGATTTTGTGATTGTAAACTGAGGTACAGACATATTTTATCGGAACACACAGTTTTTCGTAAAATCCAAATGCTTTGCAGAATTGGGCAGGTTTGAGCAGATCACTGACTTCAAAGAGAACTGGGGAAAAACCTGACAACACTGAATTTTTTCCCTATTTCTTCACCTACAGAACTCAGTATTTTCTTTTTTTGAAATGAATTGCTTTTTAAAATAAAATTGTACCACAGTATAGAGTGCAAGTCAAAATAGAGATGAACAGCTTTAGCCACCCTAAAGCAAGTTCATTTTCTGAAGTATACCTTCCTTTGTGGAGCATTTGAGTGGATTTTTTATTATTTTGCTTCTTTTGAGAATGAAGCTGATTTTTGGAAACTCATAGTTGTTAATAAAATAGAAATCTATTTCTCTGCAACTTTTTCTTTAGAAAGGTTGGAAAGCCACCTCCAAACACCTACATACCCATGCTTTATTTAAAAATCATCCAAAATAGGCAAAAAGAATGGGCAATGGAATTGAAAATGCCACACAGGTGTGAATACAGACAGGAAAATTGAGTATGTTATAACGGCTGTAAGTATAGACAAGGCATGTAGTCTATACAGTTCACAGTAAGGGAAGAAGCAGCTGGATTCAGAAAAAGGATGGAGTTCCCTCCGAGGGGTATCTTCCTCGGATTCTCTGGACTAGCACTCCAGTGTTCTTTTCTACATGCCAGTTTTGGTTTATGTTCAGGCCATTGAGTCAGACATCTTAAGGAGTGGTTTACATCCACAGGGAAGCTAAGTAGAATTAATGCTCATGTTCCCATGGGGACAGGCATTGATATCATGACTGCTATTATGTCTAGCTGTTTCATGGGCTATATAAAAAGAATGAGGGATCTGTGTGTCCTTCCATCTGCTTCCTGCCATCTGTGAGTTCCATCACAGAGGTCAAACACAGTTTGGCTTTTAGAGATTAAATGAAATTCACTGGACATATAGAACACCTCACTAGAGATAATACAATTCTATTTGAAATTCCCACAGGGGAATTAGAGACACAAGGATTATATAAAGTATTACTGGCAGTTTAATGTCAAATTTGGAAGAGGTAAATTAGGAACCAATTAAGTGACTACCAGTAACTTTGGCCCTCCTGATTTTAAAAGGACACAAAAACCAGAGAGATCCATGGAATGCAGTATTTCTCTAAAAGATATCAAAGGTTATTGCAAACATGGGCTTTTGTGCTAGAAATCAGATTTTAACAAATTTAAGGGCAAATCTAAAAGTACAAAGTACTTTAAAAGTACAAAGTACTTTTAAATTCCTTTCCTAGTAGAAGCACAGAATTGGTCATCGGAAAAGACATGTAGATCTGAATGTTTTTGTAAATGCAATAATTTCAGTCATTTCTTGCGTGTGAAATGTCTGTATTCTTTTTTGATAGCATGTATTGCCAAACATGATACATTTTTCACAGAGAAACGCAATTGCTTCTTGACACAGACCAGTATTGGCGTAGTTTGAATTTTAACATTATTCACAACGTCTGAATGTATTTTGTTTTTAAATACATGAGGAAATGTAGGACCATGCTAATTCATTCCCTTGAGCAGTTTTTTGGGGGGGAGGAAGCAACATCTGAAGTAGCAGGAATAAATTATATAATATGATTAATAAATTGCATCATTTGTAGTTAGGACCTTTTTTTTTTTCCACATTTCAACAGTTATAAAAACAATCTTTTCTAGATGAGCCAGTTTAACTCAACCACAGACTGCAGTTTAAATACTAAGGTATCATTGATCATGATCCTGCCCACACAGGTTGGATTTGCTCTTTATCAACGGTCACACGCTCTGTAGACTCTTTGCTGCCTAGATTTGGTAGATTTGGGTTTTCTTCATATAGCTGAGATCTCTAACACATAATTACTCTTCCTCTTGTTTTTCTTTTTTCCTTTTTTTCCTAGATTGAATGCTCAAGTATATCTGACTACTCAGAAAAAATTATCAAAGCCAACCACTTGGACAACAGTAAGGCATATGTAAAAATTTTATTCAGGAGAAAGAGAAGATAACTGTTTTGCTTTTTCTGATTAATTTATGTTGTGTGGTTTATACATAAATGGTAGTTTTGCATAATTTACTTACGTAAATACAAAACTAAACACCTCTTTCTAGGCACTACAGCAGTTCCTCATGGGACAAGTTGCTTACTGCATTTACTTCTAGGCCCACAAACAACAGAAGCAAATAGGACTTCCCAGCAGACAGTTTGATTTAGCAAAGCAGACAGAAAGCCCCATATTAGAGCTGAACTTTTCAAATTAAGTCTGCCATTTGAATTCCACCTTATCTCTTAAATAGAATCAACACACACACTTACAATCAAATTGAAATAGAGTTCAAAGCAAAAAGTTTTCCATATCAATACAGATTTTTCACTTTCTTCTGACTTCCAACTTTAAAAAAAATATTTAAAAAAACCCACATTGAAACACACACACACAAATGAAAATGTTCAATTCTCAGAACAACAGTATCATAGAAAACTTTTTTTTTTCTTGAAAGGAAAACTTGAAACTTCCAGGGAAGCAGAAAAAAAAAATGCTAAAAATACCTTCAACCTACTGAAAATTCTTAAAAGAAAAAATAATCTCCAACAAGCTCTACTTCATGTCTTCAGTCCTCCTCCAAATTACTCCACACAAGATATCTTTGTAACAACCTGAAAAATCCGGCATTTTTAAGGCCTCTCGGGCTGTGAGACAGTTCTTTTTTGAAAGTGCTCTTTGTGAAGACCTTGCCTTTGCTGCAGAGCAGCACGGGTCATAGCTGGCCAAGCTGTACCATTTGCCCCCACGTTTAGCTGTTCTTTTGCGATGATGCTGTGCTAGCACATGCACAGGAATAGACTTGTGTTCTCGTTTAGATATGCTCTAATTTTTATTGCTGTCACTGGCAGCTTCTGCCTAACACGGAGCTGTTTTGGGGGGAGGATATATTGTACAGCACACGTATTCAAGTGGTGTGGTGTGAAAGAAACACGAGCGGTGTGGGCTATGAGAGGCCAGCCTGTGCATGCAGGTTTTGGTTCAGAAAGAGAAGGAAGCCAAGGACCAGAAGATGCTCCCCTCCACAGTAGTGACAAAGCACTAAAACAATGAGGTGTTGACCTCAGCTTGAAGATCCTGCATCTTTAGTGCAGAGCCCGTGTATTCCCAGAGCGGCCTTTCATCAAATAGCTACACAAACAGCATGCCATAAATGAACTACCGTTTGGATTTTCAGTAGCAGGAATTGTGTGCAAGGGGACCATTGTCAGAATAAGTAAGAAGGATCCAGTGTGCTCCAAGGGTTGCAGAAGGTATTTCTCTCCTTTTCTTCCTCCTGTTTGTCCAAGGAGCAAGTTCTTGGAAAAACTGTGGAGGAAGAAGCAGAGACCCCTTTTCAGCAGGAGACTTGGTTCAGCAGGCTCAGCAGTCGGTCTGACTGCAGTTCGGTCTCCAATATAAACAAATTATACAACTGAACCAACACACACTTTACATTGGCCCACATTCACTTTTATTTTAATACAACCAGGTATGGAGCCAAAGGATCTTGTTGCTCAGGGGAATTTTTGTTTGGCCCTCCTACCCGCCCCCCCCCCCCCC
>Ga0065711_1030525_pt1 | contig 32253 bp, 15 predicted proteins | sample Hoacrofraction12_FD_59098 | JGI IMG/M metagenome (GOLD analysis project Ga0065711, IMG submission 59098) | Hoatzin crop microbial communities from Cojedes, Venezuela - Epithelial fraction 12 v2 (version 2) | ecosystem: Host-associated > Birds > Digestive system > Esophagus > Crop | place...
GGGGGGGGGGGATAAATTTGGTGTGCTTTTTTCCCTCTTGTATTTCTCTTCTGCTTTTATTACTGTCTCTGATTAGGGTAGATCGCTTTGATACTTAATAAAGTTCAAAATTTTTATATAATGATTGTGACTTTAAAAGCAAAGGCACAAACTGATGCAGACCCCATTCTTTTTTCAGAGTTGGCATAACCTTAGTCCACTCTGCTTTCCTAATTTAGTAACATGTATAAAAATATGCACGACGGGACAGGTTTGGTACGCCAGGCACCCATCCAGGAGTGTGGTGTTTTTAAGTAAATGGACTTGTGGGGATTTGAGGAAAACATAGATTAGGTTACATGAGCTTTGCACTCTGTAAGTATGTGACTATTTAAAGGAGCATGGACTCCTAAATAAAATTATCTTTTAATTATTATCATGATACATTGTTCTCCTTAAAGTAGGTTGATGCCTAATTATTAAAAATAAGTTTTTCTTTGCAAAGATATCTAAAATACATGCTTTGTTTAATAATTCATTTCTAGATTCAGTTTACTGTTTAAAACCAAGAGTCAGGGTACAAAGGTTTACATTAGCTCTTATGTTAAACAACAACAAATATTCTTTTTTTTTTTTAACCTAAATTGATGCAAAACTTACCCACTCTTGCCTGTTACTGTATGATTTTTTTTCACATCAGGATTAGTTAGGCTTCAGTAATTATGCTGTATGTAGAAGCACAACAAAAATACCTGATAGTATCTTTAAGACATCCTTTGGATTGCTAGGAGAAAAAGATGTTTGCGCGTTTTGACCTTGTATAAACTCCAATACAGCCCTGTCCTGACAGCCTGTAAGGCCCAAAATTTTTTATAAGAAAAGTTTCCCCTAGAGTCAAGAGTTAGGAACAAAATGGCAATGTGGATGGTTACTGACTGTCATTGGACTTTGTGACCTACACAGAGGTGACCAAAGCACAGGGTAGTGTATTGTGCAAGTGCTGTTCCTTACAGATTAGCTTCATGCGTGTTCAAACACAGTGGTACCTATTTAATTAAAGGATGCTGGTTGGTTGAGGTTTTATAACAGAGTCTTCCTTGCTCAAACATTTGGTTTGGCTTACATTCTTAGGAGGACGACTAGTACTTCTGAGTGCTTTAAATTTATGGGGAGGGAAACAAAGACAGAGAATAAAAAAATTCCGTTAATTCCTGGAGATTTTCATTAACTGAGGTTTTTCCTGTATACCCTCACCTGTATACTGTGTCAGAATGTGTCATCTGTGTATATGGAACTGCTCAGTATTCTCTGATTGTCTGCTTATCCCTTCTTACGGTTATTTTTTCCACTCCCCTGCCCGCTGAGGGGCTTTTAAAAGCCTCTTTGTTAGTATCGTACAACATTTTTTAGTATACCACGGAAGGTTCGTAATGTCACTGGATGCTAGTAGCAAAAATAGTAGTATAAACATACACTCAGAAAAATTCTAGAGTTATATTTTAAACTTAAGATGTTGTTTTAATGTATGCTTTTGTTCCAACACTTCTTCCAGATAGGCTTTTATTGGGCGTACTACTGGAACTTTATTTCCCGTAACTGTAGCAGAAATGACGTTGAGAAGCAAAAAACCCTAACAAAACTATCTCTTTCAACAATGGTCTGTGGTATTCCTCATGGTGTTGCACAGCAGGTTCTCAAAAATGCATGTGCTAAGTATGTATGTGTTGTAATTCATTAATCTGAAAACTAATAGGAAACAGTTGGAAGAAGCCATCAATGTCTTTCATTGTAACATTTAATTACATCTTCAAATATTGCTCTGTGTACTAGGCTTCCTGGACTAGAAAATTCCATCTTAAAATTCGCTATTGTAATTTAGCGAAACCTCTAAGAAAAGTATTTGGAAATTAAACTGGTTTAATGAGCATGTTCTTAATTAAAAATGAGAAACAGTGATATGGCTCAGTGCATCATATTTCCAAGTACCTGCAGTTTTATAAAACAGATCTTCAAACAACTGCTGTGGTCATTAGGTGTCAGGAAAAGTGATCAGGGACAAATTGAAACTGGCATTGAGGCTTCATGTCAATAAATTGAAGGCTGAAACCCTATTGAAGGAAAAGGCTAATGACCCTGTGTTTGAGATTTCTAATACTAGTTTTACAATATTTAAGCCACTCAAAATTGTAATACTATTTCCATTTTTTTCTTCTTTCTTGCCTGTATTAGCAAGATGATAATGATTTTTGGATCAATCGCAATTTTTCTTAGGTCCCTACTTTGGTTTTGGTGATGCTTTAATTTGAAAAATCTGCCTGGTTGAGGTTTTACTGTGTTGGAAACATGAACAGTGTGCTCATGTCATTACTGAGTTCATTAATAGATGCAAGAGTGTCTGAGAGTAGGGCGCTGTACATCTGTGTTGCAGACCATGTTTATTTAATTTGAATTCTTCATATGATCTGGGCAGAGATTGACCTGCAAGGGTTCCCTTTTTATGTGATAATTCTCACTGGCCTTAGAATCTTGGTGGAATTGCATGTCTGGAAAGACGTCTCTGAGTGACATCATGTGAGTTCTAATGACTAAAATACTTGTTTATTCAAACAGACATGACTTTAGAGGGCATGAATGTGTCAGTGCAAGGCTGCCTGTGACTCACTGTTGCCCAGTTTTTGTTATCAATTTTTATTTCTTCTGAAGCATCAAAATCTCAGGTATCTATGGTTTTAGTGCTTTGAAACTGGTTTCTGAGAATGGGCCAATGTTGCCATTTGTTCCCTACAATTCCACATGAGATCCATGTGAAAGTTACCATGCATCAGACTTGCAGAATCTGGCCTCACCAGCCCCATTCTTTCCCCCATTCCCCACCCCTGTACTGTTTCTTTTCTTCTTTCAAAAGGAGTTAGTAAGAAACTCGGTGAGGAGCAGGTGAAATCAGGACAGAGCAGAGAAGAGCCAACCTAATTATTAGCAGTGGTGCTCTCAAGCCTGTTGTGTTTCTGGCTTTGCAGTACTCCACTTGTGAAAATCAAAATCTTTGCAGGAACACGTATGTTTTCTAAGCTCTGGGCCATGGGCTTCCCCCCTGGTAGCCGTCCCCCTCAAGGGCTTTTCGGTGGGAGATAAAGGAGTTTGAGTGCTGCTTCTAATGGTGAAGTACTTGGACGATTTGCACATTCCTGAGAGTATGGGAGCAGATTTAACTGGATTCTCTATTGTTAAGAGATTTGGTACTGCCTCTTGAATCCTGGCTCACACTTCTGTTTGGCAGTCCTTGATTTCTCAAGGCACTGTTAAGCCTTGTTTCTCCAGGGGTTTTCCTCTTGTCTGTGGGGGGTGGACAGGAATTTTGAAGATGTTGAGAGTGCTTTAAGTTATCATGACGAGCATTCATCTGATGCTTTAAAACTTTATGGAGATGTTGGGGATCTTAAAAATAACTGTAGAAGCATGGTAGTTATGTTGCATGTTCTTACGCCTTTTTATTCAATAAGGGGTCTTAAGTACAACTCATTTCAACACAGTTCGTTAAACATAAAATTGCATAATATTTCTCTAGTAAACTCAATTTGAGATTTCTTAGTACAATGTTAAAATACAGATTTGAAAAAAAAGTCTTGCATGTCCAAGTAATTTCCAGACTTTTCTTTAAAAAGTCAACCAGTCACATGGTATATGCAAAATACTAAATTTAATTTAAAATGAAATAGTGATTTCAATACTAGAGTGAGAAGTCTTTAGATGATACTAAATCAGTGATAGGATAACGTGGAAATGCTGCCACCACATACGAATAGTTCATACAGTAATGTTCAAAGTAGTCTTTCAAACATCGGGCAGAAGAATGACAGCCTGAATTTTCTAGAGTATATGAGAATAGAGCCCTGATGGAATTAATCTACCCTGCTCTACTCTCCGCTCCTGCAATCATTAGAGCTGCCATTTGGGAACAGAGGGCTTCTGCAAGAAAGTCTCTTGACCTTTGAATATACTCCCAATGACATGCTGAGCCGGAGGCCACAAGACAGAAGTGGGAAGTTTATGCAGCAATATATAACTTTAAAGAACATTAAGTTGTCATTGCTGCTTTGATCAGTGATAGAGTATACTTTGATAAAACTCGGATAAAGGGCTTCAGGCTGTAGCATCAAAACAATGCATTCTGTTCCTTTTAGTTTGAAAAATGTATTTCTACAGTCTGTTTTTAAAAAGTGGTATGTGCTTGTGAGAACTGATTAGACCTGGCACACAGACCTAAATAATGAAGGTCAAACAGAATTATTTGGTTTTTATGTTTTGATTGTTTGAAAACTTGAGTTTGAGATTTATGGAGAGGACTTGTTGTGACACAGTTATATACCACAGAAAAAAATAACTCTGGAAGTGGCCACAGTTCAGTTTGGATTCAGTAATTATTCCATTTGTGGTGTTTGTTTTATGTGAGTGTATTGATTGCATAGCAGAGGAGAGGAAGGAGAAGTGGAGGGTCTTTAGTTGCTGTCAGTCTTATTGCTGCAGAGTTGAATCTAAGATGTAGAAAAGCAGACTACCAGGAATTAAATTTTGTAGGTATGTAATTCTGTGTTGTAGTCTTGCTGTGGGTGTTTGAAGGTGTTAGTTGTGTAAATGTATCTGAAAATCCATAAAGACTATAAAAACTAACATTCCTACTTGCTTTAATTTTATGTATTACCTGTGTAGGCTCTAAAGCTCTACAGATCACTACACATTCATAGCTCTGGCAAATCTTCTCCCGCCCCCCAAATTCTTGGTATCGTCTCTGATAATCTTCGTAACTGAGAAGGCATGATGCGTCGTTGCTTGTCTGGCTGATTTGCTGTACAACTGTCTTCAGTACTGTTGAAAATGAACGTAATCGCTGTTGTGTTATAATAGAATGCTTGGATCTGTGTTAAGATATTGTGGGGTTTTTTTTTGTTTGCTTTTCTGTTGTGTCTTGTTTTTCTTTTTAAAAAACATACCTAACTCAAAAAGGAATCTTCAGAATTTTTCAGCTTCAGTCTTACATACAAAAAGAAACCCTACATTCAAATAAAATTCATGTAAGTTACTGTAACTTTTTTTTAAGGTGTCATTTCCCTTCTTTTGGAATGTCTTCCCTCAACATGCTGAATCTTCTACTGAGAGCACAGCAAAGCTGCCTCTTTGGAATTTGATACAAGGGTTTTTCCATGTTATGGCTGGCAACAGTCATGTTCTGAGCAACATACCTTGGGGCTGTCATGAGGCGGATTCTCCTTCTTGCGCAATGCATGTATTAGCCTGTCTTTACTTTATCAGAGGAAGAATATGGGACTTCTAGCAAGTCTCTTCCCTTTGACTGTTCTTACAAAAATCATCCCTTCTTATTGAGAGTTAACATATTCTGAGAAATTAACCTGAACTTCAAGGATCATGTAGTGCCTAATATCAGAGTAGCTTTCTGAGGAAAGGGATTTCAGAAAAAGTTGGTTTGTATCTCCTCTGTCAGCACTGAATTTTTCTGCTGATGATTCTGATGGTAAAGATACGACTTTACTGGTTGCCTGGTTCGAGACACGTGATATATATGAAGTTCACTTCTGAAACTTCAGAACAGATGCTCTTTAAAATACTTGTAAAAGTCTTTCTTTTAGAACTGTTACCCAAAAGTATAACCGAACTTAAAGGGAGTTTCAGGATGCTCAGGGCCTCTCTCAAACATTTGCCAATAGCTGTTCACACGGGTGAAGACAGATGTGTGTTGACAAGGCTGAGACTAAACCTCTGGATGTATGCTGAGAAAGATGTGTTTCATATACAAGTGGTGTTTGTGTTTCTGTAGTATGAAAACTTCTTTAATAGAGACAGTCTGTTCAGTGGTGCATAGTCAGGCTTTCAAAGAACCTCAGCTTTGAACAGATATTAAACTGCGGGTCTTCTTTCTCTGAAATTTTTCATCAGTTTGTAAATGTGTGAAAAAGGAAATGGTAGTAGTAACTGCTTTGCAAATTCCAGATTTACATTAGAAATGCCTTCCTGATTTCAGTGTGCTGTACTGCCAAGGGGCTTTAACTTTGTTTTGCTGCAGTGACTTATTTCAGGAGGGTCCTAAGCCATACGAGCAAAATCAGCTTTTCAGGAGGATTATGTCCATGCTTACTGTCTTTATTGACATTGTTTTTAAATAAATAAATAAAATAAATGGTGAAAACTGCAGTTCATTGTATCCTTCACCACTGTAAGAAGATTGGTAAAAATTAAGCAGTGTATATCTGCTATGACAGCACATGGCTGCAAGCTTGAAATTCATGAAGTTTAGTAGTTGTTAGTTCATAGAGCCTATGCAGCTATTTAGTTTTCGGAAGAAAATTACCTGTTAACTAAAATAATTTGCTACTCATTTTTCATGTAAAACTTCTGACTAATTTGAAATTTTTGAGATTATTTTGCACCAAACTAATATTTGTGATAGAAAAAAAATAGCTCTTGAATCTTAGTTTTAGTGATTTTTAAGATTGGATGTTAAAAGTTAACTTGTTTTCCCCTTAAACTCTTAAGTCTTTATTTGTGAAGTTGTCTATGAATGCACTTTTGTCTCTTTGATTCCCTTGGTGGTTTTTTCTTTCCTTAAGCTCTCTAATTTACGTACAGTGATTAGCTGTATTAACGGGTAGTTGATTTTACTTGTGCATTAAGCAAATGCAGTTTACTAGTAGGACTTAAGTGCTCAGGGAAGCCTGGAGAACAAAGTCATTCAGTCTTTGAAAGTGAACAAATGCAAATTATTAGTATGGTGCAATAGAAGAATTTTAGAATGTATCAATTTACATTTTGACCTTGCTGGCCAAATATAATTTTCTTTTATACATACATTGTGAGATAGTTAAAATACTACTCGTTATCGACATCCTTGTTTTTACTCAGCTAGTCTATTAAATAAATTGAGGCAAAATAAAATGCATCATTTACTGACACTAAATCTAAGTAGAAAAAGCCTTTAAAGAGAATGTGCAGAACTGGAGGTATTATGTGAGATTAACTTTCGTGTAGTTCATGTCACACACAGAGAGTTGGATACCTGTATTTCAGTTACCTTAATTTTATTGCAGTGGTATTTAAAATAAAGACCCGTGTTTAACTTAGCATTGTCCAAATCTGCATTAAATTGTCATTCTTTGTGGAAGGCTCTGATACCGAGAAACTGCAAGTATACTCCAGTTGGTAATTATTTAATGTTTGAGAGCTTTATGGACTAAGACTCTTATTTGTGTAGCTAAAAGAATGCAGTTCGGAGTGACTGAGTGGGGGCTTTGGCTTTTTGGTATAATTGCAAGCCTTACTTGTCTACTTTGTGCTGATTTGAAACACTAACAGCAGTATCTTCCACTGATTAAGATGAGCCTTGCAGTTGTTCTCAGCGTTTTGAAAATCAGGACACCGCTAGTGTTGTTTGAAGTCAGATGTGATAATCTTAGTTAGAAACTGTTAGTAGTTGGTCCATACCATTTTCTCAGTAGTCGCCGCATCATTATAGTAGCTCCTGCCTACCCTTCTCCACTGCTGAAGTAGCCATTCTGCTGGGTGGCCTCAGAGACACTGGCTGGGCAAGTGAGGAGGAGCAAGAGAAACTCCTGATACTGCTGCTAGAAAAGGTTATCTGAATCCATAGTTTACATTTGAGGAGGATGCACCTCTATTATAGTGGGAATATTTCCTGTGAATGTTTAGCCAGTCCATCCCCTGTAATTGCTATTGCAATTTGTAGTAACTTCCAGTGGCCTGGAAGACCTCTTATTTTCATAGGACTTCAGTTAAGACAATCCCATCCATTAGCATTCCTTTGAAAAGCAAATATTGTGTCTCTACTGCTCTAAGTGTGGTGCCAAACTAAAGATCTTCCTTTGATTCTTTTCCTTTCCCTCATCCCATTAGTAAGTGATAGGCCATCTTGTCTAGACTGTGCTTTTGCCAAGAAAGGCTGGACCAGATGATCCTTGAGGTGTCTTCCAACCTGGTATTCTATGGGCCCACTCAAATTTGTAGTTGCATTTTTTTTGTTATGGAGACAGAGTTTACCTTCAGGGAAGAGGGGGTTCTTTGTTACCTCCAGTAGTAACCTAAGTGAGCATAACTTGCCCTGATATAGTGTATACTTTTCCACTGAAAGGTGAAAATCTAACATGGACCTATTGCTTTTGTTATGCATTTAGTTACTTCTTGGAGAGGAAGAAAAAAAGGAAGCCTGCAAACCTCAAGGAAAGGAAGAAAGATGTGTCTGTCTGCAGATGGTTGGAAACGGTTGATAGCAACAGTCACAAGAGATAGGTCTTTGCTTGGATTATTGAGACACTAGTGTGGTAACGGGTTAGGAGCTACTAATCTGTGTTTGTCAGAGAGACCAGTCCATTGTGTTGATCTGAAGTTTTTCCTCGGAAGAAAGGAAAAACTTGTCCTAGAATTTATAGCCAGGACTGGCCCCGTCTGTGTGGCTTCCTGAGCTATCCTTAATCTCTCCTTAGGATGCTCACTTTGTTTGCCTTAATTTTAGGCAATTGATGGTTTGTTGTCCTTAATCAAAGCAGGGTACTTAAGTAGCCATCTGTAGCTGGCTGGCATCTTGAATTCAAATTATTAGCTCTTTATTTTATGCACAAATTTTTTCTGGAAGGCTTTTCCCCATGCTTTCCATGTAGTGATATTAGCGCACAGTGAATTGTAGATGATGTGCAGCAGTAAAGATGGTAAGATATAAACAAAAGACGAGGAACACAACAGGTCTCATGCTTTATTCATGCCATATTTGTTTATGTTCATACCACCCAGGAACACCCAGAAAAAGGAAAACAGCTGCTCTTCTAAGGAAAGACAGCAGCAAAAATACATCACTTCCTAAAGAAGAGACTTGTCTGTAAGATGCTGGCAGAATTTTTTATGCAATATACTTGACAAAGCACCGTTCTGTCTCTTCACACTGCATTTTGGTTCCTCTATCCACAACTCGGGATATCATTTAATAAAACCATAGAATAATATAAATGTAGTAATTTCACATCTATTACCTACTTGTGCAGCAATAGTACCTTGCTGTGGGGCAGTAAAGTACTAGGCAGAGTACACTAGAACAAAATGAAAGTTGTCTAAAAAATAAACCATCCACAACAAAAAAACAGTAAACAAAAAACCAAAACCAAACAAACAGCAAACCTGATCGTTTCATGGCCTTGAGTAACCTTTGTACATAAACAATTTTTTCCCTCCCCATTCCCCTTGCCCTTTCACCCAGCTTTTCCACTTTTCTCATGTATGTTAATTTCTGGTATTTTTATCATCTGGTTTGGTCTAAGTGTTCTCACTGAGACCATCAAATTATGGAAGAAAATGGAATTCCAAACCTACATTGAGGGGAAATACGGAACACAACTTAATAACCACTCTGGATCTGTGCTCTCTGGTGCTTCAGTGCTGACGCCGAGGAAAGTACAGAGCGTTGGACCCATGAAATGCAGAAGGCTGCCAGTTTTGTTAATCTAAGTTTAACTGTGGTAAAAGATGGGGAACCACTGACCTTTAGAGGAGTTTGACTTAATGAGACCCTCATGCCTGATGTCTGTTTTCAACCAGTTCTAGCTGAACTAAAATTACTGTTTAGCACAACTGGACTTTAGAAAGCCACTATTCTCACCTTTGCTTGTGAATGATGGTACAAAATAAATAGGGTTTGGTACTAAATTTGTGAGTGGCATTTAGCAAGGTTGAGAAAAAGATTCTATTTGGGTATGTTCAGTAGAAGTGTGTATTTTTCACTTGGTTTTGGGTTTTGTCTGCTGCTGAAGTGTTTTGGAGAAAAGTCAATATAGTTTATGGCTGAAGCAGGTGAAACTGAGAATTGGGAACGTCTTTGAGGGGAGTTACTAACATGACTATGTTCTTTCACAAAGGCATTCCTGCCACACGAAAATATTTTCTCCTGTTCTTTCCAGCCAGGATGTTTGTGTGAAATGCAGCCATAAGTATGACTTAAGAAATAACAGATTCAAGTCTGATAAACTGGGATTGAGGCTTTTTTTTCATAGAATTTTTATGGGTTTGAAGTCATATTCAGCACCGTATTTAAAAATGGGTTATTCATAAAATAGTTGCTGCAGTATCACAACATCTCTTCCAGTTGTCTTTATTTTTCTTAAAATATTGAGCAAATACTAGCCTAGGTGGGGAAAAATACAAGGAAAAATTCATCTTCAGGTCTGTTAAGCTTGAGAAACAGAACATTTTTCAAGCTCTCTCGCTAACAATACAGTAAAAGATATGCATACAGCAGTGTCAAAATGTAAATGTGGTTCAATTTGCCTCCCCCTTTCTTTGTACTTAAATCTAATGATACCAATTTTCAGTTACGGTCAAACTTTCTTGGTTGAAGATGGCACAGGTCTATCATAAGTGCCAATTTGTGCTAGAAAATTTAATTTTTATAGGCTATGAAATGTGAGCTGTGTGGTAGGACAGTAAATGTAATGTAGTATATAATAGGCTATTTAATTTGTTTTAACCATCTTAAAATCTATTTAAGTCCTCCAGAGACATCCCAGAGCAGATCTAAAGGAGATCTTTTCCCTCAGCCTCACAGTGATTTAAACTTACATTTCCTGTCCAGTACAGTTTTAAACTGATAATCGCACCACAATTCAAATTCACAGGCGTGTACAGAGACTTGCATTTTTTTCTAACGGGACAGGTAATAAGCTTCGTAAGTATGAAAGACTTCAAATACTTTTTGCTCACCGTTACATGGTTTTATAGGTCTAAGAGGAGAATGTCTCTTGTAGTCAGGCGGATGGAGGTTGATTAAAACAATATTTCAAGGATGAAGTATGGTAGCCACTCTTAACGCCTTTGCTTTCCTGAACGTTTTAGACACCAGGATAGAGAGGAATCAGTGGGTGCATGAAGTCCAGAGCTTCACACGTTGCAGCCAGTCATCACAGCGCTTGGTTCTGTAGGGATTTGTAAGAACGTGTCCGCTCGGGGTACCACAAGCTGGAAAACGTTGCTCCATGATACATAGCAAAGACTTTTAGTGCAGAGCACTGCAGCCTTGGGACAGCAACGTGCTGAGGTCACGTTAACAGGGCTTTTCTGAACACAGGTTCTATGTTTATTCTCCAACCTTAGGTTGCTATCCCAGAAAACATCCTATTCATTGAGAATCCTTGTGCCTGAGGTTGCAGTTTTGATATATAACCCACTTTTTCAATATTCTGGGATGGAAAGTTTTTAAACAGCCTCATTTCATTTTGGTAATGGATGTGGCAATTTTCAGTGCTTTGTCCTTGTTCCCATGAGGTATTCTGTCTCTGTCCTCATATGCAGCATTATTCTTACAGGAAAAAATGATGCAAAAAGCTAATTTAATATTTGGTCAGTCCTCCTAATTTCTACCCCTTGTTGACACCAGTTTTTCATTTCTTGCTCTTTATTTCTTGTTGAGAAAGCTTTTGTTTGTCTGCGAGTTCCCATTTTCCTGGCCTCTTGGCAGTTTTAATTTAAATTCTGTGGCCTGACCTCTGAAGTGCCAGCTCTCTTTGCTGATCAGTCCCTTTTTCCATTCCTTGTAGGTTCTCTGCTTTCTCTTAATATCCTGCTTTGAGGTGCATTCTCATGCAGGTAGGTCTGTAGCCCTTTCCTGTCCCCTTTTTTCCTTTACTTGGATGGAAAGACTCAGATAGTGTTTGATTTAAAGCAAATCCATGCTTTCCATACACTCAAATCCAATTGTGTATGTGTTTCATATGTCTTTATATGAAATTTTGGGTTATGGCCCAACAGGGGAAGGTGGGATTGCTCTTGAAATGTAAAGAAAACGTAGTTATTTTTGAGTTATGCATCTGGTGAGGCCTGTACCCCCAGAAGGTTAAGGAAGTTGGAATTGCCTTTGGCAATTATTGTATGTTGTATAGGCTGCTTACTTCCAGATGGTTTTCTTTCCTTCATGTAAAACCATGGGGATTAATTTTAAAAACTGGCATTTAAACTACCTGAATCAGAAATAGATTTTTTTTTTTCTTTTTTTTCTGATGTTAGGTGTGTTTACATAAATACAATCAGTTCTGTTGGAAGCTCAATAATTTTGAAAATTTCCTGAAATTCTTTCCAGGTGTTTCGCTGCTTTTTAAAAAAAAAAAAAAAAAGTATGCTGATGTTTCTTTTCTCTTTGTGTTGAAAGACAAACCTCTTCGGCAGATTTTCTTTTGAAAACCCAAACTCATAAGATGACAGTTCATTTGTCCATCTCTCCAAGTGGCTGGGGAAGCTCTTGCCATGAACGCAAAGGCTGCTTTTTGGAGACACAGTGATCACTTCTGAATCTTCATCTTATCAAGGATGAAAAAGATGAATTAATTACTCCAGCGCTGGCAGTTTTAGAATGCAGACTGAAGTATTTATCTGTACATCTGTGTCACTGAAACCACCTTCAGAATCTGTAGGCAGGACTCTGGGTGTGAGCCAGAGTGAGGTGAGGTGAGGTAGTGTGTGGATTTACAGTCTGTCGGCCACTTCGTGTGTGCTGTGCCACGAACACATCTGTACCATATGGCCAAGCCGCAGAATTGCCTGGCGACATGTGAAGGCAGTAATCCCTGCAGAGGGACACGGCTGAAATACTTCGGTCCAAGAACTGGCACAGGAACTTCACGGTTGGACTCGGGTCTTTCTGAGTTAGAGCAACACTACTGAAGAATTTTTTCTGGCTTCTGATATCAAAATGGGGCTCAGTGCTCTGCCATGTTGATTTTGATAATCTTAGAACTAATATAAATTTTAAATTACACATTTATGAATTTTATTTAAATGTAATTGGAATTCCTCAGTGTGGTTTAATGGTGATGTATAATGCTTGTCTCTTTCTTCTCCTTGGAGGCAGAGGGGAGTCTCTGAATAGAAGTCCCCTTCTTTGTCAGTTCTTTTTATTTGGAAATAGCTATTTTCTTTGCTGAGGTCTGCCTGAAATTCCCAAAGTCCACCTCTCATATGTGTGTTAGTGCTTGATGAGGTGCTAGCAAGAAAGAGATTTGTGAATCTTTCACTGTGTTTGTTAGCCAAGGTATCCTTCAGTATTTATGTTGCAAGATTTTTAAAGCATGGATAATAGTATTTAGTAACTAAACATTTGAAAAACATACTAATGGACTGTTTATATTTTGTATTATTCCTCTTTATTGTTTTCCTTTGCTTTAATGAGATGGAAACCAATTTAGTGTCATTAGTAAATGTCTGAGCACGTTCATCAAAATGAGCTTTCAACACTGGTGGCGAGTCTGGGGGTTATATCTTTAATCTGATGGCACTTTTAAGTTGTTTGGTTTACTTTTTAAACTTCATGGGTCAGTGGGTGTTTCTGTAACATATGGCACTATATGCTGAAAGTGGATGTTTACATCTGGTATGCATTGGAAGATTAAGGTAGAAAGGATGAAGTTTTGGGCAAGTACGTGTTTTTTGGATGAAGGATAAAGTGAGAATACTTTTATTTCCTCTTAGATTTGAAACATATCATTCTAGCAATGCCTTTGAAACTCTGCCAGCTTTGCCAACCGTAACATTTATGGGATTTTGGACCTAAACTGAATTAGAAAACTGTTTTTAGTGGCAGAGGAAAAGGTTAGTGCATGAAAATAGCTAGGCCTATTATTGACTGCATGTGGTCAGTGGTTTGGCTGAATGTAGGTGGCTCTTTTCCTGTCACTGTTTTCAAGCATATGGCTTTGTTTGTGACAAATATAAAACTCCTTAAAAATGAGTTCTACTGCAGTTCTTTTGCACAGTAGTCATCTGCTATTTAGTAGTGATTATTTTGCTTTTGCCGTTCATCTTCAGTCTTGCAGTGAAAAAACCCCCACTTTCTAAATAAAGCTTGTGATTTCTGTTGACATCAAAACTAAGAGGTTTGAAGAATGTGGTCATCTGTGTATAGCAGCTGCTACTGTCAGTAATCTTTTCTAAAAGGATGCGTATACTATGTTGATTCTTTATTGTAGTTAATGCTGGGATGTTAGCAGTGAGCAGAAACTCCTTTTAAATGTGGACATCCACTTTGTTTAATTAGTACTTTTGTAAAAATCTCAAATACTGAATTATAACTTCCTTTTATTTATTTTTGTTTTCTGTCTTGAAAGTAACATTTATAGCAATTATTCCCAAGGTCAGCTTAAGATTTGCCATTTCTTTTTCCCATTGTGTAGAAGACACCTTGCAATTAACCTAGTGCTTCGTTTTCTTCGTTGGGTGCAGTATACGGTGTGCTACTTCAGTGCGCAGGGAGCAGCAAATTTTCTGGTTCCTGCTGCAGAGAGAGCTTAAGGGCACAATAGGTTCTGTTTAGCTTTAACTTAAACAGTGTTACCCTATTTATATCTTTAAAAAAAAATCTGGGTGATAGAGCTGTAAATTGTGCAGACTGTGGATTTTGTAGATTGTCTGGTGTTTTCAGTGTAGAAAATTCTAGTGAATCTTGTTTTAGCAGCTATCAGATGCAAGAGCTGGTTTCACACAGCCGTGAGCAAAGTACATTTGGTTCTGCAAGATGCGGAGAACTGCAGTAAGAATTAGGGGCACCAAGTACTTCAGGAGTTGGTTCCATTGCTGTAAAGTATTTAAAAACAAAGCAAAACCATTTACAGTTTCCCCATGTTTGGGGAAAATAATTTATAGAATTACCCAATTGTTAGAGTAACTGTAAAAGAATAACTGTATAAACAATGAGAAAACCTGTAAAGCTGCTTAATATATTTGTGAGCCAGAGAGGTGCATCTGGTCCCACAGCCCAGACACAGGGAAAATCACTCCGTTGCACAAATGAGGCTACTTGTGTGATCACGCCTTGAAGACTTCTAAGGACTTCATTTGTTACCTACATGAAAGATTTATACAATGCTATTTAAAACACAAAATGTACTTTCAAAATTCTTAAAATGTTAAAAAAATCTCTAGAAGCTGTAATTATGGCAACTATAGGTTGGAACTTACTGTAATATCTTCCTACAATATAGCATAACAATATAACTTGCAGGTTATTAAGACATTTCTTTTCTGATTTAAAGTAGGTCTTTTGAATTGTATTATGAAGGCAGAGCTGTTGTTCCTAAGCATGCTTGGTGAAAGACTTGTCACTAAGCAAGAAGTGCTATGCATGCATTTGTATGTCTCATTGCAAGAGAATCTGAAGTAAGGTGGATATAAGCATTGCATCCTCAAATGTTTTGATTTTTTTTGTTTTTGGTTTTTTTTTTTTAAGAATTTGAATTTGCATGAGTTTGGGGTCATGCAAAACACCCTCAATAACAGCAAGCTGTGTAATGTGGTTTGTTTTGGGTTTTATCCCCCTCTCAGTTCTGAGTTAGGACTAGGAAACTGCTTGATATTTTTGAGAGTAGTAATTCTCACAATTCAGGAATGCTCTGTCTTCAGAGATCTCGTATTTAAACATACTACCTAACTGATAACTGTTCCTCATCAAAAAGACTTGAAATATGAAGATGATGGACATTATTACTAACCATCCTATCAATCCATGTTCAGAACTGAATCTTAAGAGAAAAACAGCACAGCTAACTGATGACTTTTGTTTTTGATTTATGCGAGATATTTTTTTGTGGTCTTGTTTGTGAAAACAGTTACAGTGATAATTCCCAGTGCCTCCTGTTTGGATTGCAGAGGTTGGAGACCTGCGGGAGCTGCAAACGCTGGACATTTCAACCAACCGTTTGATAACGCTACCTGAAAGGCTGCACATGTGCCTCTCGCTGCAGTACTTGACTGCAGACCGAAACCACCTGTGGTACGTGCCCCGCCACCTGTGCCAACTACCGAGCCTCAATGAGCTCTCCATGGCTGGAAACCGCCTCGCATTTTTGCCACTGGGTGAGTCACCACCATCATTGGGCTGGGGGTGGGTCGGACAAGAGATAGGAAAACAAACTTTTCATCCCAAAATGAAAAAAAAAAAAGATAAAAAAGCAACAAGTGATTTTGTTTGGTGGTCCCTGCAAACTCTGTTTATGGAGTTGTGACAGTGATCATATTGTTAGAAAATATGTTAATAAACAAAAAAAAGACAGGTTAAGGTTTCATGTCTGTTTTAAAGCAATAGGTCAGCTATCAAATTTGCTTTATTTTTAGCTAACTGAGGGAGAAAAAGGTTTAAATGATGCTGTGTTTAAATATAGTACTATGTAATCTGAGTTCCACCACTGTGGGTAATGATCCGTTTCTATTTGCTGGATCTGATGGTTTGACTAGGATTCTTCAGCTAGGGTTTAAAACCTGCTGTGGAATCCCAGTAACTCCACATAAATTATTTTTCATTATTAGGAATGTCAGTACTGTATCGCCTAGCAAGGATTTAATTTGTGCTGTGTATAGGCATCCATCAAAACTTCCACGGTAGTAGCCCAGGAAGGAATTTATCTGCATTTTTCTCAGCCCTTTCAAAGTTTGTCAGTGTGTGGTGGTTTGTTGTGGGAAGTCGCTGGGTTGTCAGTTAAGAGTGGACTGTATATTCTCTTTGTGAAAAGCAAGTCCTCTTCCCTGTGTTTGTTACTTTTTAGCCCTGCCATGGGCTAATCTTTGCTGAAATACAGACATGCATGCAGATCTGTCATGTCGTTTGAATAGCCATTAATAATTTTTCTAGAATACAGTGAGAGTTTGGTGTTAATTAGGTGCAGATGAAGTTATGATAATCACATTGAAAAGAAGCTGAAAATTGAGGTGGCTAAAAATGAGATGATAATTTCTAAATTAATTACATTGTAAAGGTTTAACTTAATTTTTTCAGTGCTAGCAATTTAGTCTTTAAAGACGTTTATGATCTTTCTGATTTTCTTAGCACCTTAGTTAGTTTATATTACTGGAAAATAAGTGCAAATAAAGTCTGCAGACATAGTGTTTTAGTTACATCCCAACATATGTCATTATATAAATGAGAAAACGAGTTCCAGGATGCATCATCCAGATTTCACAGTACTAACTAAAACAAGTAACTTCCCCTATTCTGGCAAATATTTCTAACCCCATTTCTTGAGACCAGAAGTTGAATCTTTTTAGTTTTGCAAAAATAAGATGCTATTCAGTAAGGTGAGATGTGAAATATTAAAAGGGTAAAAGTTTTTGCTACTTTTGCCCTAGTAGCTTATCTGTGAGTGAGCTATGACCTGGATGAGCCATAGATCTGCTGAAGTGTTTTAAGTTCAAAAGGAGAAAATAAATCTCTAATATAATGACACACCTTCTTTTTTCTTTATTTTTAGACTCAAATTCAAAACATTCAAAAGGAACTTTTAAAATAACGGGAAACATCAAAGACCATCAATTGACCTTGTTCAGTGGTTCTTAATAGTGACTCACTGGTGAACATTTGGAGATAATTTGCTATCTGGAGATATGAAACTGAATCATAAATCCTAGAGTTCAGAGGAAAAGCAGCACAGTATAAATGCAAATGTTTAATCCTTTCTCTGAAAAATCTGAAGGCTTCAGAGTGGTAAAGATATGATGAAATAGAAGACAGAGTTAGTGCACTGAAAAGCAAAAAGATTAAATCTGTCTTCTGTTGTATGGGAAAATATTTTTCTTGGAGTATTACTAAGTTAAGGCATAATTGTAGCGTTATTTCTGCTAGCTGCATGTGTTGGCTAATGGTTTTTTATGTGTATTCTTACATCCAGCTTCACTTTACGAGTTAATGACTGAGTAAGGACATTAAATAACAGTGAAAGATACTGTAAAAATATCTGCAAGTGATATTCAAGCAAGAAGTATCAAAAATTTTTTTCAATTAGGGACTTGAGTTGAAAAGCAGACATTTTATTCATCTCCTGACAGAATGGGGTTCTTTTTTTCTCTTTTTTATTAGACATGTCCGTGTTTGAAGAAATATGTTTGGAACATACTGCTTATAATGCTTTTTAAAGTGTGATTTACTTTATTTCATATGGTGGTTGACATCTACTATGCCAAGGAATCCATTCTTCCTCATCTAAGTATGTCCCTTGTAGCTGCCAGTAGAGACTTTTGTTAAGTGTAATGGAAATCTGAATTTTCCTGTTCGTAGATTGATAGGTGTAAGATTTATTCCAGCAGTAGGACAGTGCTTTCACAGCACTGCTGGACAGGTACTATGTATTTTTTTGCCCTGTACATTCTTGTCAGTGTGTGGGCATGTGTGTCTTAAGGGGAAAAAAAGTGTAACACTATTAATCAATTTTACAAAATACAATAAAAATACCTGATCACACTCTCTCACTTTCAGAACTGGTACATAAATAAGCAGACGGGTAAACAATAATCCATTAGTCATTTGTTCTGCAGAATACACTTCATTCTTGGATATGCCAGTATTTAAAAAAAATTATTATTATTCAGCTGTTGAATATTCCAGTTTATATTCAGAGAAACAAGACTCCATGGATCTGAGCCTTTGGGCCTTCCTAGTAAACTTATTTTTTAAAAAAAAAACAAATTATATGTGTAAGTTGAACTGGAAACTGCATCCTGGGCAGTCCTATTAATTGTCAGGGTAGCTTTCATGCTGCCCTAATAAATGGTCTGAGGAATTCTGTTCTTGAATGGCAGATGGAATAGCAATCTACTTACAATATAAATTATCCTTTGATAGAAATTTAACTTTAAAATTTTACTGTTAGCAAATGCACCAATGCCTGAAAACAAATTCCATTGCAAGCAGAAATTTGAATCTGATGACATTGCAAAAATGAAAATGATTTATGTAATAAAGTACAAATATAATTAAAACAGGCCATAAATTCTGAAGTGTGTTGGCAGTACAGGGGATGTTATGACAGCAAATATTCAGTGTTATATCACTTTATTGAGAATTTATGTGCACTTTTTGTTTAGAAAATGGGTCTAGTAATTATCAGTGCACAGTAAACAAAGGTCTTATTCTGCCTCAGTATATGCTGCCTTTGTGTCCTTGCCCTCACCGTATGGTTAAAAGAGCATCAGTGCAGACACACAAGAGCTTTTGTTCCATCTTCAGCCATGTGGAATGCATATGCCAGGGCCCTGGGGTTAAAAAAAAAAAAAGAAAAAAAAGAAAAAAGAAAAAGGGAGAAAAAGGGGAAGAAAAAAAAAAGAAAGAAAAAACAGAATTGGGGTTTGTTCAGGACTCATGGCATTTGGTCATTTCTGGGAGAAAGGTCTTTGATCTGGGAGCCTGGAAGGAGGAAAGTGGAAATGTTTTAGACACAGTACAGTGCTTGCAAAAGCCACATGAAAACCTTCTTTGTAGCTTTAGCCTTTTCATAGATGGACAGCTTCCTTATTTTACAAAGTTCTTCAGAGCCGTGTTTTCTAGAGAACATTTAACAATATTTGTTGACTGATATAAGACACAAAAATCAATGTGGATGGGATACAAAGAGCTTTTTAAAGTGATGATTTATTTAAACTTTATGGATAGTGTTTGAAACTGGGGAAAAAAAATCTTTTGGGGACTAGAAGATGCTTGGTTATTTAATGCAAAGAAACTATATCAAAGGACCATTTATAGTTATGGGCTGTTTGGCTTTGGGAATTGAATTTTTCCTACTGAGATATTTTGTCTAACATCCAAAAATTTGCTTTAATTACCTAGCAAATGCAGTCAACTCAGAACTTAGAGTCTAAACATAGCATAAGATAAAGACAGAGGGAAGAGATGAGATGCAGCCTAACTCCCTCCTCAACACATATGAAAAGAACAGCTTTAGGGGGTTTTTTTTACTTGCTTGATTTCAGCACATTTGCATACATCTGTGAAGAAATGAGCAAGATGAGCCTCTTTTAAAAATTTTCTTCCATTCTCCAAGTTAATAAGTTAAACAGTAGCACATTCAAGCTACCCCAGCAACCCGTAGTTTTCTGCTCTTCATCGTATAATTGGCTTCTGCAACATGAGGCAATATTCTCGAAGTGTTAGGTGCACCATGCATATACTATCTGCTTTAAATTGTATTGGCTGATTCTTTTCCAGCCTAACAATATCTTCTGGTGTCACAGTGCCTCAGTATTGCAATATTTTTATTCATTGTAGGATAACAATGTTTTTGTTTCATCTAAAAATATCCCAGGACTTTACTAAACTATTTTCAGCCATGCAATACTGACCCAAAATAAATGATCTGTTGGAGATGTTAGCTCATAACGATGCACAGCAGCATCTCACAGCAGTGTCCATCAGTCAGCAGAGATATTTGTACTTGCTCCTTGGGGCAGGACAGCTGATGGATGCAGCAGACAGCTCTGAACTAGCAAGTCTTTGGGACAGGGTCAAAGCAGCATGTGATGGTTGAACGTGTCCCCTGATGTCCAGTGACTCCAGTTTGAACAGAGCCCAGATTATGGTCCCTGAAACCTCCACAGACTGTTGCAGGGCAAGGACCTCTATTAAAAGGAAAAAAGAAAAAAAAAAAAAAAAAAGAAACCTCAGTATTTCTATGTTCAGGTTTTTATTTCAGAAAAGGAATCTATTTGTTTTCTGTTGATATCATCACTTGTTCTTTGTATCAAAGGTTGTGATGCCCTCTGAAGCTCCTCCTCAGCATGAGCCCGTAAGGGTTCTGGTGCTTACAGCTGCCATTCAAGTGGGTGACAGCTGAAGGCATTCAGTGTATTTGAAGATGGCCAAATGTTTGGGGGGAGGGCGCAAAACATCATTTGCTTTATCTGCACTGAGTGGTGTCCAGAGCTCTTCTGTACAATAAAACTATTAAATAATAAAGAAGGGATTGTATTACCTGTTGTCATAGTAGGGAATGATAAAGAGATCATTATTCCAAATAGAAGTTCTGAATAGAAATATCATGGAAATTGTTTTAATTTTTATTCTGTTCTTGGCCATGGTGACAAAAGGGACAGAAGCTGTGCTAATTTCTCTGTTTATCCTGATCTTTATGCCAACCAAGGTAACCGACAGTTGATAAAGATGGGAAGTCAGAGTTAGTCGATCTTAGTATCATCTTGCAATGTGGCTGATTCAGCCAAATGCTTGTTTACCTTGCTTAGTTTCTATAACATACTCATAAAAGTTTGAGAAGTTGAGAGGCATACGTATTTTTTCACAATGCAATTCGCCTGGGTTGCAGCTATCCCCTCCCAGGCAGAAAGGCTCTCAAACACCGTTCACTTGGTTTGTGCTTTGTATGAAATGCATACGTCCCTTCCTAACGCAGTATCTTGAACAGCATGGGAGCTACAGACGGGGTGGGCTGCCCAGATGATCCTACATGTCAGCTTTCTTGCCAGTTCAAAACTCTTTTAAACTGTTCTTTTTAGTTCACGGTTTGGTTTGTCTTTTTAAACATCTCACATCAGCATGTTTTTCACTTCTTTTGATAGCAGACAGTTTTACCACTGACTAGACCTTGCTGATAAGCAAAATTCTTCTTTCCCAGAACTCTTCCTAGAAGCCTAAATTTTCCCTTTTAATTTTGCATCATCTTCCCACTTCAATTTTCTAAACAAAATAAAATTATTCCAGACCTAGATGCTCCTTTCTGGAGGTATGTTAATATGTTTCTAGTCCATGAAGGTATTGCTTACATATGCTGTACTTGCTTCTTTTGACTGCCAGCCATGAATATTTTAACAGAAATAACGTAAGAAGCACCCCTTCAGATGTATTGATCATTTAGTTGTAGCCACAACTTTTGTTGTATAATATTCTGCAGTTTAACACTTGGATATTTTCTGATGTTCTGTAATTTACAGCATCGCACAGGCTTGTTTCTGAATGATTACTGCTTGTATTTGGTTATGGCTAATGTAATCAAACAAGTATCTCTTCTTGGAGAAAAGAAAGAGTGGGACAGAGACACATTCTTGTCTGTCTTCACCACTTTACCAGAGATCATGAAGCTGTGATTTCAGTGACATGAGGCCAGTTAACGAAAGCAGGTTTGACCTTATGAACTTGAAGTATGCACTGTAGATTGCAAACCAGTTGTCCCATTGCTTCTTCAAACTGACTTCAGAGTTTGTCAATGTTAAATATTAATTATTTATAACGGGATTTTCAGGGCTACTGAAAAAGAGTTTTGTTTTAGTAATTTTAAATGCTAGTTTCTAAACAGCTTTTCAGCTCATCCATAGTAAAACCATTGGCTGAAATTTTACAACTGAGAAGTATGAATTTATGTTTGCTTGCATTGAGTCTGATTAGCTTATTTATAATTAAAAAGAATTGCTTTGCTTGTAATTGTCACTATGTCATCCCTTCTCCTGACTTTTCTTGTTTTCTAAACCCAGATTTAGGTCGTTCTCGGGAGCTACAATATGTTTATGTGGATAACAATATTCATCTGAAAGGCCTCCCGTCTTATCTGTATAATAAAGTCATTGGTTGCAGTGGGTAGGTATGAATTAATTCAGACGTCTTGCATACCTGTTCCTTGTAAAATTTCTCATAAATATCTTCCTGTATGATGCGACTGATTTTGTGTGTATGTGTGATTGATTCAGAACTGCTGTCACTTTGAGGGGATTACTGCAGCTCACAGTTCTGTTTTATTTTTGTAATAAATTTTCTGGGTTAATTGCTGACTTTCAATATTTTCGTATTAAACCATGACAGACAGTGCAGTTATTCTGAAGGAATTTGTAACGATAATGTAAGGCCTAAAGCTGAATCCTAACTGCATTTAAAGGTTGGCCACGAATGTTGGCTTCACAGAATTTCCAGAACTGAAGAAAGAACAAAATATTTTTTTAATGCGTTGCAGCGTGTATCTAGTTCATAAGTTCTCACGTTTCTGTAAGTTATGGGCCATATCTGGGAATGTCACATACAGTTCCTTCACTCAGTTTACATCCCAGTATAAGCTTCTTATAGGTCTTGGTTCATACTAACTAAAATAAGTAACTTTTTTTAGGAATTATGGCCTGACAGATATATTTTTACATGTGCATTTTAAAAATATCCTAGGCTGTCTCATGTTTGTGGTTAGGATGTGAGAAGAAGTGGTCTGTCTAGGACACTAGCTTAATTCTTTCTGCACTGACACTAGCCTCAATTAGGATCAGCACCACTGATGAATGGAGCCTTACTGGTGTAAAACTGATCAGAAGAGGACTGTCCCCATTACCATCTAATTATAAATTTCTGGTATGCTCACTCTCAGCAAATCTTGCATTAAATATAAATTCCCTCTCTACAGCCTGCACTCTACTGCAGTATGCAAGATGCTGAGTCTTGGCATTTTAAGGTTTTTCTAATATTCCCATGTCAGCTGGTTGTGTGATATTTAAATACTTGCAGTTGGATTATAATTCTGCTGAACTGTGTGCAGTTTCAAGCTTCTACTAATTTTGTTTTTCAGGAAAAACAATTTCTAGCCTTTGTTCTTTCAGAATTGATTGTAAATTGTAAGACAGACATTAAATTGACCCTAAAGGTAACAGAACTGTATTGATTGTGACCAAAAGCACTAGTGACAGTGCAGGAAATGTTCCAACAAGTTTGGTCCAGCTGTCCTGCCTATTTCAGGTGATTTTCAACAGCCATGTCTTTATTTTCTTTTTAATATTTTAAGTCCTTATTTCATACTCAGTCAAAGTAATTTTATCTTTGCACTGACCTTTGGTAAAGATATTACTGTTCTTTTTCCTGTCATTACATGTGCACTGCTGGTGAGGTTAACTGCTAGTATCTCTGATGATGAGTATTATAAATCTAGTATAGAAGAGACCAGAAAAGTTGCAAGTTTGCAATGAAATTAATTCTTGTAATGCTTCTATGGACAAAAAATGGATTTTTTTCCCTTAATAAAGAATAAAAAGAAATTATTTTTAGTAAGTAAGTAATATTGTATTTGTGTACCAAATAGATATTTGTCTTTATGTTGTGAAATCATCTTGAAACATCATAGATTATTTTTAAGGAAAATTTTCAACATAGGAAGAGCACTTATATATTATTAGAAACAAAGGTTTTATTCGATAATGTGCTGAGTGATGTTAAAATGGTGTAATAATGGTCGTGTTGAAGAATTTCTGTGTTCTTTCCAAGAAAGCATTAGTAACCAATACAAGATTTTCATGGGTCAGGCGAGAGTTGAAGATCCAGGCTTTAGTGCTCTGTCTGGTCATCCACTGGAGAATAAAATCTGACATGCTGCTGTTGCTAACATAAAGCTAGATTTCTGAAAATAGAATATAAATTGCATTGTGTAAGTAATGAATCTCTGTCTGGGAATCCTGCAGTCAGACTGACTGAAAAAGTCTTTTATGTAAGAGGTGATGATCTCAGCACTCAAAATAAATTTTGATCCTATTTTTTGCAGCTAGGATTTCATAGTCTCCAGCTAGGTATCTGTCAGTCTTGTTCAAGGCAGCCAATAGGTGGTCATAGCTTTTTTTCCCCAGTTATTTATTCACCAGGGCTCTTCTGCAGCTCCGTTTTTTCCAGCTAGGTAGACCATCCTCTGTTCCACTTTTTAACCTCCATGGATTTGTGAGGTTTTTTTTAATTCTTTGTTCTTGCACCCAGTATTACTCATAGGTTCGGATTCATTCCCCAGTCCATCCTGATGTTAGAGTGTATATCTCTTGGATTATTCCTCTTGATGGTCTGTTTTGCTTGTTCACTTTGTTTTTCAGTGTTGTGGTCAGGCATTAACAGCCTCACCCTTTACATAAAGTAGACCAGATGTCCCAGCTCTGAACTGCAGAAACTGCAGTGAGTTTATGGGTGTGTCTTTGAGCTAGGTTGGTAAGGGGTTAATCAGCCTGAAAATAAAACATTATAGATTTATTTGTTGTGATAGCTAAGTCATTGCGTATGGCTTGCTGGGGAATGGATTGTTGGAATATTGGATCTCTGAATTCCCAATTATATTTTAATACCATTAATGGTTTGTGGGAAAATACTAAATATTTAACAAGAGGCTTATTGACTTGCTGTTTGGTGCTGCTCTTTTTTGCTTGCTTCTCAAGCTGCTTTTCCTTTAATCATAAGAGATGAGATTCTTTGTTATCAGAGAAGTACTATGAGATTCCTTTCACATCTGATAAGGTCAAGTATAGTTACCTCAGTTTTAGGTCCAATATCTGGGAAGGCTGACAAATCTGTGTTTCTGTTCCATTTGTTAGGACCCGCCCTAACAAGTTGCTCTTGGCTTCAAATTTAAGTTGTCGTAAACAATTCCCATTCCCCTCTTGACTTCCCCAGTCTCTTAGTTGAATTTTCCTGTGCATGTCTCTCTGGTAAGATAGCTTGCAACAGGGATCATGTAAAGTGTTGTTATTTTTTACTACAAGCTAGGTTTCTCTCCTTGGATCCAAATAATCCTTTTCCTTATAAGATTTGGGAAGGACAGGGCTAGCAGACTTACGAAGAGTATCTTCCCGCTATAGCTTAGGCTGTTCTTTTTATTATTTTTTCACCCACCCTGCTGCACCCTCCAAGGGAACTCTGTGGATGAGGAAAGGTGTAGTACAGAATCACCCGGTGGCACTTAAATGATATTTTTTGGTGGTTGTAATTTGCCTTGCATATTATAGCTGAGAAATCCATTACCATTCTCAACTGGTTGATCCAAGACATAGGAAGGCAACTGTTAGGTGTGAAACTGCTCCCCTGTGTTAAATATGGCATTCAGAGGCTGAAGGAGATAGCGTGTGTGCAAAGTAAGGGACATGTGTAGTGCACTTGGTTTACCTTCTTTGGATTGTGTTCTCATTTCTCCAGCTTTTGAATGTTATTTGGTAACTAAAGGCCTCCAGATGTCCCATGACTAGCACATCACAGAAGGTGAGGATCTATAGAAAATGTGTGTCAACACGTATTGCACTCTGCAAGGAATCCTTGAAGGGTGCTGCACTGAGGAACAGTATCAGGCATACTTTGGATTAGTCATCTGGGTTTCCCCATAAATTTACTTTCATTATTATTTTTTTCCTAACCACTTTATAAATATCTTGTGTCCTTCTAGTTGTGGTTCTCCAATTCAAGTTTCAGAGGTGAAACTGCTCTCTTTTTCATCGGGCCAGTTAACTGTGTTCCTGCCAGCAGAGGTGAAATCTATAGGGACAGAAACAGATCATGTGCTGCCTTTGCAAGAACTGGCCATGAGGACCCTCTACAACACCTACTGCAGGTTTTTAAAAGGTATGAAATTTCTGCATTTTTTGGATTATGGAATGAGTGGAAGTGCTTTTCTGGCAGGGATAGGAAGATTTCAAATGGCTCTTCCAAGAGCTGGGTAAGGATTAGTATTTTAAAAGATTCGTTTCATCAAATTATGTTTGAAATGCTGTATGAGAACAAAAGTGTCCAATATTGGAGATCCAAAGACTATTTCTGCGGTCGAGTGTTGCTTAGAAATGGTTTCTTTCTTAAGGACTGTATAAAGAAGGACGCTTTTTGCAGGAGAAACTCTTTAATGGAAATAGGAGATGAGAAATACAGTTCCTGAGGCAAGATTAGATGCATCAGCCAACAATGCAACTTCTTGCCAGGCAGCACACTCCTAAACTGGCAGACTTGTTATACATAAGGCAAAAGAAATGCTAGCAGCCTTTGGCCATTTCAGTACAACGTGACAGCTGAGCTGCTTTAGTTCTGCCCCAGTTCAAACTCTTGGCTGGGAATTGGTACTCGGCTCATCTGGTCATGCAGCATGCAGTCACATGAGTTAGCAATATCTGACAATACCCTGCAGATTCAGGTTTTGTTGGTTTTAGATGTTTTGTGACTCCCCTATTCATATCATCTTGGGAATGTGTCAGCTCTGGAGGTGAAAGTAGGAAGCAGAAGGGTAGAGAGTTACAATGGGAAGATCAGAGGGTTATGGTAAGGGGTCACTCGTGCCATGGCCACTGGAGGAGATCGTAACTGCTGAACTACTGCTCTGCGAGGAGAAGCGTACGAGGAGTTCTGCAGCAAATACGCTGAAGGGAAGAAGCTGCATGCTGAGGGGTGGGATAAACGTACAAGCCAGTGTTCATAGGAAACAGCACTGCTTTGTGGAGAATGTATTTACGGACGTAGAGAGTTTGTGGTTGGGTGTTTTTATTTTTTTGTATTTCTGTATATGGAGGGGAGAGAGGTTTTTGGTTGTTTAGTATCAGGATATCAGCTGCACCAAGATTACACAGTGACGGATGCTGTTTCATTTTGATTTGCAAAATTCCAGTCTCTGAAAAGGAGTTTGAGAACGTCAGGCACAAGATCTTTTAAATCATTGGTAACTATTCTGCTCACCCAGTTGTGACTTGGACAATAATTTCTGGAATATGACTGTGTGAATGTGGCTCCTGGAGATACTGGTGAAGTTTGATTTGGCAACAGTAAGATAGCATTGCAAAATCAGTTTAAGAAATGGTTTGTGGATGGTTTATACGAGGCTGTGAGGATGATATCTGGTTGCAGCCAAGGTACAGAACCTGAAAAAGAAGGTGAAACATTTTTTTTTTTAACTATCTTGCCTACTTCTAGTTTGAGGCACTGTACTATGTAGTCTTTTTATATATTTATGTATACATATACACATACATATTCATATTCTGAGTGACCTTATTAAAGACTATGTGCATTACCACTGGACTGCGTGCATTACCACTGGTGACACCCACATTTCAGTGATGCAGGAGTAATGTGTCATTCAGGCAGGTGTAAGATAATGTTGTGTTGGGGAAGCAGGGAGCACATGATTAGAGTAGCAGACTTCATCTATTGCCGATTGCCTAAATTTGCAGTTTCAAGGGTGCTGTTAAATACTGCTAGGTAAGTAGACAGAAATGACCGGAGCACTTTTCCTCAGTCTTTACTTGGCTGCAGAATGTGACCTTTTCTTTCTGACGCAAATGTCATGCTTGTCGTCTCAGTTGAGGCTGTTGTGGTACATTGTGTATGGGGTTAAACCTTACAGTTTTTGAAAGGTGAAGCTAGTGTGATATCACAAAACTGATTTATCAGGTACTGCATCTTGTCTTAATTACTCAGCACCTAAACTCATTCACCTGTCTTGGCTGTCTCTCAGTTTCTAGGTAGAGATTAGTGCGTTTGTTTTAATTTATAAAACACCATGTGGCTTGGGCCAAGCCAGAGAAAATGATTGCTCTTTCTTATGAAATGACCCCGGAGTCTGTTTTGGTGAATATGATGGCGTCTTGTAAACTGTGGGGACACTTAAGAGATTGTGAATGTATTGATCTTTTTAGAGTGGTCTCTCTGGTTGGACCTGTGAGAATTATGCTGGGCTGGATTGTATTTCAAGTAATTCTAAGTATTTCAGATCCCTTTTTGCTGATAGTGGGATTTGGGCTTTTTGTCCTGCTGGATTCATTGCTGAAATATTTTAGTCAAATACTACTGATGTCTTTTCAGAATTTTTTGTTGTTATTAATTACTAAATACCCATCTAGATCATCTTTGTATCTAAAAATGCTTTATGACATATTTCTGTGTTTTATTATTTGCTTGAGCTATAATATTTTCACCTGGTTATTTGGGCCTAGTTAATCTTATGCCCACAGATGCTGAACTTACACATTTAGCTTTAACTTTTTGAGCTCATGCAAGGAAAGCACCATGTGCTTCACGCTAATTGTGGTAATTTGTGTTGCCTTGTTGTTCTTTTTACAAAGTCTTAAGAATGTGACAGATGATTTTCTGAATTGTTCATGGACCATGCTTGTTGTGTTTGACTTTATCATGCAATTGTTTTATTACAAGCCTTTTTTTGTTTCTTTTCTTCTCTAGATTTGAACTTTCTGACTCCAATCTCACTACCCAAAAGCCTATTGGAATTGCTGCACTGTCCCTTGGGTCACTGCCACCGCTGCAGCCAACCTATGTTTACCATTGTCTACCCAAAGCTCTTTCCCTTGAGGGAAACTCCAATGGCAGGATTGCATCAAGGGTAATTATACAGGAAACTACACTGGGGTTTCATTTAGGAAGAAAAACACCTTATGGAACAAAGCATATTCTTAAGGATTTTTTTAACTTAGCAGCCTTTCATATCTAAAGCCCCTGTCCTATGATTGCATATAAAAGTTCACAAAACTTTTATTTACGAGACAGTCAGCATATTGCTATTAGACTGTTTAACAAAGGTGGTCACACTTGCCTGTTTCAGACTGTTGCAGGACAGTGAAGGGTTTGCTACGATAGGATTGACGTGTTTGTGGTAGTGCAGCACATGCATGGCACTTCTGTGTCTTAGGAAGGAAATGCTACCTAACACCAGTACTTCCCCTGACGGCCTCAGCCCCAACTTCAGGAGAATGCCACCACCAGATAAGTGCTGTAGGATTAAAGGCAGAAAAAAGCTCTAAAGCCAGAGCTTAATTAAAATGTTCTGTGTTAAAATACTCTTGTTTTTCTTTCCACGCTAATTAACTTGAGATACGCTGTGGAGGCATTCTGCATTGTAACATACATTTCATAGCAATACATCTTTTAAAAAATATTTCAGTTTTTGTGGCTGTAGCAGTTCTGCGTCTGCAGGATTCACAAGTCAAGTAGACAAGCCTACACAGACTTCCTGGCTTGCTGGACAGTATAGTCATAGAAGGGACTCAAAACTGGGATAAGACTCAGGGAATATTGCCTTCATGTAGGTAAAGATTTATAATACCTTTAAGTTGAGCACTGATCATTTTGCAGTGATTCTTTCCCTAACCACTACTCATCTGAGCTGATACTGTAACCAATCATGAGCCATAATATTAACAAATCCACTTTCTGCAATGGAAAAGTATAATCAGAGAAATTTCAACTGGTTCTACTTAGACAAAACTACAGTACCATTTGAAACCTAATAAAGAAGGTTTAAAGAAAAGTCACTTAGAGTTAAGCAAATGTGATGCTCAGGTTCTTTGTAGAGAATTCATGTCAACCCATTAGTTTCAAAGCATCTGCTTAAAGGTGGGGAGCAGAAAAGAAAGGTGCTTTAAAAAGGAATGTTTCTGAAATTACTTGTTGGTATAGGTAATGCACAAGAATGCCACTTAGTTCTTGTCCTGCTGACACCCATGGACTTGATAGTTATCTTCATAAAAATGAGAAACTGCTTTTCAATAGGAAGATCTTTAAGAAAAAAGAAGAGACTTATCGGTGATTCCGGTCGATGGTACCTGTTGTCCACAGCTGTATCACAGGTTATTTTGCTGTGCGTTTGTGGCATAAGAGGTATCTGATCTGTAAGCAATTCAACTTCATGAAATGAAAACAACTTAGGTATGCCAAATCTGGACAGCAGCCAGGAGACTGCATAAATGCTATTTTGGAAAAGTCATTTTTCTTAGAAAGATCTGATTGCAGAGATTGCATACTGTAACTTGCCATTCTGTTACACTTCAGTCATATGTTGAAATTCAATGGATTTCATGTTGATTAAAATAAATTGCTTCCACATTAGAATCATTATATTCAGGGTGGCACAAGATGTTATAATCATGCTATAAAGTATTTCTTTCAAGCATTGAGCTCCAGTTAGAACAGTTATCATTTTCTAAGAAACCAATGGGAAACTTCTTGTTGGTCACTAAATCCATATATTATCTGAAATAATTCAACAATGCAAGAGTTTGGACTAGAGTAGGGAGCTCTACTTTTTAATTAATTACTAAGTGTCACTCATTGTAGGACTTAAAGTTACAAGATGATAGACATGTAAGTAGACACCTTTAGGATTTAGTAAAATTACAACTCAACAAAAGCATACTATACGGCTATTTTGGAAGAACACTATATTAACATTTGAAAATATACCCATTGAAAATATGTACTTCTGCATGGTTTTAGCTTATTTAAAAAATGGCTATCGCTCCCTCCCTCAGATGAGAAGGTACTGTGTTCTGCAAAATGCCGTAACGAATACAGTCGTAAGTAGCTGACATTTCATGCAAATCCACAGAAAATGAGCTCTAAAGAGGGTAGCCTGTCATCCTTATCTGTGTAGCTCCTGCACTTGACATGGTAAGATTGTGTGGAATTGTGGAGGTGTGATAGCTGGTTTAGAAAGATGTGCAGGACAGGGTTTCTGTTCTGAAGAGCTTACAGTGACCATGCAGACACACAGGGTAGGGACCCTGAACGTTTGAACAGCACTGATTAGCACATGCCACACCCATGCCAGTAACTTCTGTCTGGATTTCCGTATCACATTCTGTATCCTCTTATAGGAGAGGACAGCTAAGTGTTGAACTGGATTTCTGTATCTGAAAAAGCACGGATGACATGAGCACTGGGTAAAGTGGGATTTCTGGGCTAGTGAAAAACAGGTCTTAACATTTTTAAAGCAGGTGTCTAGGTCGGCGCCAGGAAGCGGGCAGGAGGAGGGTCACGGTGAGGCGAGCACCATGCTCTCGCGTTGCTGTCTCTGCCGTAGTACCTGGCACAACGCGGCAGCACTGCCTGTCGATTGTCCTTTCTGAAAGTCTGGGCCCAGTTTGTTCACTCGGCCAAACCAAAGGAGGTCACTGCACTTCGGTTATTTCGTGCCTGCAAGCAGTAATTTAGGAAACACATGAGGAAAGCTGAAGCAGAGAATTACCCAGCTATTTTCCTGTTAGCTGTTAAACCTACTGACTATGACACCCGGCCACACCCTCCGCAGAAAGAAAAACCACAGGCTGCTGCTTTAAACTGAATATGTAAGAAGCCAGGAAGGTTTTTGAGAACCCTGCAGTGTTTCCCTGCCTCTGTATCAGCCACTCACGTAGAGCAAATGAACCTTCTTTTTCTGACATGTTGAGATGGGCTAATCCCGTGTTTTACAAACCAGCATACTGTCTGCTGTGGAATGGGGCCAGGAGCTTTAATCTTTACTGACAACTGTTCCCCCCACCTTTTTTTTTTGTTCTAGGAGGACAACTGTTAGTTTTGTGGCATACTGCTGCTCCACCCAGTGTCTGCAGACTTTTGACCTACTCAGTTGATAAACATTGAAGACTACTCAGGAGTGCTGCCAGCGTGAAGCTGCGTTAGACCTCGTATCCCATTGGTACTGGAATACTGTTTGTGTGCCAAAGCAGCAAAGTGCCCAGCTGGGAACACGAAGAGGCACTTAAATCCTGCTCTATCAAATCTGGATGAACTGCAGAAACTTTTCGGAAGTGTAAATACCAAGCTTTTAAGAGTATTAACTTCTCTCTCCTCCAAGACAGCAAACCAAACAAATTCACAAGCTCTGACTTCAGCATTTCCAGTATTTTTCAAATGTGGCTGTCTTCAGGTTGACCCATTGCATCATTTGAGGCAGTTTTCATTCCTCTAACGGGGGG
>Ga0065711_1005740_pt1 | contig 32250 bp, 14 predicted proteins | sample Hoacrofraction12_FD_59098 | JGI IMG/M metagenome (GOLD analysis project Ga0065711, IMG submission 59098) | Hoatzin crop microbial communities from Cojedes, Venezuela - Epithelial fraction 12 v2 (version 2) | ecosystem: Host-associated > Birds > Digestive system > Esophagus > Crop | place...
TTTTTTTTTTTTTTTTTTTTTTTTTTTTTTTTTAACAAATCTCGGAGAATATAATGATCTAGTTTAGGTCAGTTCTTTATGTGAACATACTCTTAAGCCAACATGGTTCTTGGCTGTACTTTGCTATTGCTAAAACTAGCTGTTTAAGTTTGGGAACATATTTGCCAAGTTAGTGTCTGATATGATCATAACAAGCTGAGGGGGTGTATTCTCCTCTCATATACCTCCATTAACATCAGAGTACTTCCCTCCTGCTAGTCAAGAGAAGCTTTACCGAAAGATGGACTAAATAATGACCACTGCCTTTGTCTGTGGTAATTTATAGCCATTTAGGCTGTTTCAGACAGAGGATGTACTTAGGCACCCTATGCTGTGTAGCCAGCACTGCTGTGCTGCTGTGGCCACTTATGTTACCTGGAAAGGTTTGCTGCAAGAGCAGGGTCCTGGCAACGTGGGATCATTCTCTTGTCTGTTCTTCTCTTGTGACAGCACTGAGGTAAGTGGTGGGTAGAAAGAGAGAGACAGAACTAACATATACCTAGGGTTTCTAGATTGCACAGGTGAGGTGTTTCTCCTCTGCCTGTTCTTGTCTCTGCATTGCAATCATCTGTCACAAAGAGAAACCTCTCTTTTGAGGTTTCAGAGGTCAAAAGAGAGGCATCTCTTATGATAGATAGTTGCTTGTCAGGTCTGCTCCCCTTTTATCATTTTCCCTGCCAAGGTCTTCTGCTGTGAAAACGTTGGTGGAGATCACAGGACTGTTGTAGATAAGATCCATGTAAGGCTCACAAGGACACTTGCACAATTGTTTAGGGGTGTCTATATATGGGAATGTGGCAATATCTTATATGAGTAGCTCTTGTTTTCAGGCTTTCCTTCAATATCCTAACTATAGAAATTGAGGAAAATGACACATGAGACAGTGAAATGACTAAACCTACTAAAATGACAATGCCTTTGACCCCTAGCCTTAAGCAGAACCTCTCAGTAGGTGTCTTGGTTTATGTGTTAGGTCTTTTGCATCACTTGTCCTTGGGGAAAACAGCATAGATCTCCCAATGTTCAGAAATCTCTGTGCTAAATGGCTGGTCAACCCAAATTACTTTTTAATCTTAACAGCAAAAACAAAAAATATCCTAGTCAATTGTCTATGCACGTATCTGTTTTACCTATTGCTCTGAATACAAGCGATTTAGTTTGTTCTCTGGGACTCTGTTGCATTATTTTACCGATACAAAGTTCTTCATTGGATTCTTTCCCTCTGCAGTCTTGCCCCAGCTCCAGCTGAATTGCTGGTGGTGAACAAATGTTGAATTTAGTGTAGCTAGTGGTAAAATTTCAAAGCGAGCAATATTTGCATTGTCAGAAGAGTAGCTAGAAGGGACTATAGGAAGCTTTTGCCCCTTTCGTATATGCTAGCACCTGAGTCTTTTCAAACACAGTCACAAGTGAAAGAACACATAACCTTAGTCAGTTATTACCTCTTTCACACTCATATTTTAGTGTGTGCGGGAACTGTTCTTACAGGCAGAATAATTCATATTAATGTTGCTATTATAAATTATTATTCTGCAATCATTGCCTTTTAAGAATGGGCTGATGATTTATGCTTTCCATATAAGCAGGGGTTTCTTTAAATGGAAAACAGTCAGTGAAAGTCAATCAGGTTTTAAACACATAAATTTAATCACTCATCGCACAGTAACTGATAATCTCAAATGTAAATATGTCACATTACCTATTCAAAGACGCAAACTACATATGCCAAAAGAAATAGAGTCCACACGTAGAGTTTAAAAAATTAATCGAGATTTTAAGTATGTTCCTCAATGGTCCTACAGTCCAATAAAATCTTTGGCCATAACCTGACACCAGGCCCTTTTCACTCTGGAGATTGCTCATTAATAGAGCTTAATAGTTTTTGTTATGTGATACTGAAGTATATTATAGTATTATAGGTCCTGTTGGATGCTTCCTCCCTGCTAAGACCAGTACCCTAATAGCTCAGAGACGAAGACGTTGCCACTTGGCCAGAGCTTTGTCTTCTGTTTCCGCCCATTCATGCAACAACATTGTGTCTCCACCTTCCTCATTTTCCATCATAAAAACAAGCTTTATTCCTGAGAAAATAAAGTCCAAGTGTCATCTCAATTCATTCCCTTTGCCATCCCCTGTTCCACTAACTGTTTCACTAGTTCTAATTCATGGGCAGAGACAGTTTACTGTCCTTAATTAACTATATGGATCTGTAGATTTAGACCATATGTGTAAACTTGATCTGAGAAGCTCAGCAGCTAGAGAGCCTGGGAACATGGTGCATGGTTTCAGAACAGCAGAACTGGAAGTGGTGCACCCACATGGTCTGGTGCTGAGCATTTTGGAAAGCAACATTACCAGCAGCAGTGTTAATTAGCTTTACACCACACCACTCCAATGCATCAGCATCACTCCTGGTGCTCATTTTGGCTCTGGACCTTGTAAAATGTTCTGTTGCACAGTCTAGGTAACCTTACTACTTCTCAGCTCCAGGCATTGGTCCATCTTCATGCTAGCACATATTTCTTTAGGGGCTAGAATTTAGCTGTTATCCAGACCCACACAGTGCTGCCCTGTTTTACTCCTTACATATTTCTATGTGCTGAGTAACCTGATTTCTGAAGGTGTCACTACCTGTCCATCATTTAAAGAACTAGTCTAGTGCTTTGCACGGAGAAGATGGCATGTCTCTGCCAAAAAGAGCCATCAACCAAATTAGCAAAAACAATTGGGAACAAATGCTTAGATCCTAGCATTTTTCAAACTTTCAGCTAAAACGGAACAAAAGCTGTAAATCATGTAGACACTCCTGAGCTTTGCAGAGGTATTTCTGCAGTGTTCTACCAGCGCCTGTCAGATCAGATGTTCTTGGACTCGATCTTGGAAAAATGAACTTAAAAAAATATTAAAGTAACCCAGGACAGAAGCCTAAAGCTAAAATAACTGGGAACACTACAGCAAGGAGGCATTTTAATGGTGTGTTTTACATTGCTTTATATGGATAATCTTTGGCTGGTAGGGTATAAGGGAAAAAAGTTGACACTGAGAGGCATGTACAGAACCAAAGCACAGAATCTCTGCAGAGCAGCTCAGAAAAAACTACAAGGGGTTTGGCAAGTGATCGGGCAGTAAAGCTGTGGCAAAATCATGTGACGTGATATCTGGAAGACCTGAGGGAAATCAGCAATGGGGAGAAGCTGTGCCCTTCCAAAGCAGCAGCAAACACAGAGACAATGGTACTGGGAAAAAACATAATATGTTTGAGAGACCGTGGCTGCTTCTGCTGCACGGAAAGTAGTAGCTGTCTGGGAAAGAGATCTGTGACTGGAGACTGAAGGGCAGGAGGCTGAGACAGTTGTAGCCAGCAAAGATAAACTGACGCTTACGGTATTGTGGGAACCACTGAACCAAGCAGACTGGCAGACTAGGAAACAGCTCTGTGTTTGTTAGGCTGCATCCAAGATACAGAAAGAAGTGAAATGTATATTTCTCTGGAAATTTGCAACAAACTGTATTCATTACCTACTGAGTACTTACTCTTGGCTACTTCTGTGTAAGAGGGGTCGGGTACTCGTTTTTCCCCACTTAAATGCTGATCTGGTGGACACCCAAAGCCGTGGCTTGGATCTGTAAGGGAACAGGCAAGGGCCCCTGCTTCAGGGGAGTGAGGTGTGCATGTGTGTGTGCGCACCAGCACCCATGGGGCCAGGTGACAGAGGAAGATGGGAGCGTCTTAGGAAAATGCATATGCAGTCCTGTAAACCTACGCCTTTCAATGCGATGTGCTGTTCTTACTGCATTTATTACAAAAGAACATGCTCTTTACTAGCAGGAGAGTGAGGGCAATATATGCTACAACTTTTTCTTTCTTTTTTTTTTTTTTGGTATGTGGTACCACAAACTCCAGCAATTAAAGAGCTGCAAGTCAGAACTAGAAGCTGACCCACCTAAAGATTTCAAGGCAAATTTAGAAGTCATGAGTGTTTACAGCATTAGTTAGCTCAGGATTTTTGTGTATTTTTGTGCACACCTTTCAACACACTTATAGATTGCACTTGTAGCCTGTTGGTCTTTTTAGGGCAAAAAATCCAGCATATAAGAAACTGAAAATATAGGTTCTCATATCATCCCCTAACTCCAGGACTTCGAGCCTGAAGTTTTGTGACATGGAAGGGACTGTCAGCAAAGCTTCTGCCCTTCCTGGGGATGTTCCTGCCTGCCTCTGCCGTCCTTCCCGGGGGCTCGGGGCGGCCGGTTGAGCTGTGCCCCGTGGAGCTGTGCAGCCACAGCCATGTCTCAGCGGGCAATGCTTGTGCGCAGGGGGGTGACGGCAGGCAGCCCTCCGCTGTCACCCCGGCTCCTGCGTCTGCACCAGGTGTCCTCTCCCCCATGCTAACAACCGGGCAGATCAACTCTTTGCCCAGCCTCCTCAGGAAAATAACGACGCAACTTCCAAAAGCAGCTTTGGGGCTTTTTTTTTTTCCTTTTTTCTCTGTGTTACAGTAAGAATGAGTGGACTCAGGTGACTCATAATGCTTGTCCTGTTTGTCGGCGGCCATACAGTTCTTGCAGGGCATCGTTCTGAGCCCCCCAAAACTGGTGCAATATCAGGCCTGTTTTTCTCTCAAGCACCAGCCAAAACTTGTCCCTTTCTCCGTCTCCTGTCCAGCAGCGAGAGAGTTTCTGCTGTCTCCTTGCTCCTGCCAGGTCAGTTTTGACCGTGGGGCTCCCTTAGCTGGGGCAGCTCCGAGCTCTCCTTTCGACAGCCCCCCCGGGCTGGCCCACGTCCCACCACTGCCCAGCCCCACAGCAGCCCCAGACGTGGGCAGAGGAGGCCGGGGAGGGATTTCTGGGCACGGAGGCCCCGCAGCAGTCTGTGGCCCCTCCAGGGAGCCGTGGGGGTGGTGGCCCCGCTGGGGAGCCAGAGGTGTGCCTCTGAGTCACCGCGTCCCCCGGGCTCCTCGGGCCTGGCACAGCTTAGTCACCGCCGCTCGCCTGGAGCCATGCCCGGGCTCCCCCCGGCCGCCCGTGGCACCCGCCTCTGCTGTCCCCGTGAAACCTAGCGTCCTCACACCTCGGGCAGGATGGCGGCACCGCAGTGGGCCCCAGGGGCAGCCCTCGGATTTCGGTCGCGCTGACGCAGGCCTGCCATTGCCAGGGGTTCTGGGAAGGCCAAGGAGGCTGGGCACCATACTGCTGCCCGGGCCCTCCGCTGGTGCCGGCCGGTGGGGTGGTGGGAGCCCGGCCTCGGCTGCCAGCACGGATCCCCTGTAAGTTGTGCTGAAAGCGTATCTTGTCAGGAAACTTGTAGCAAGCCGTGGGAGAATTTGGCACCGAGTTCTGGAGTGGAAAGTATTAACAGCCTGTAACAAAGTCTGGCTCGTGCTGCTGTGGGGAAATCGGCAACTGGCGGGGGTACAATTACTGTAGGAAACTCCTGAGCTCCTCTGCGAGAGGGCTGCGCTCGTACTGTGCATCGAAATGGGAGCTGCTGAAAAACAACGTCAGATTTTGTGATCACCCAGAGACGAGGGCTAGAGCCAAGTTGCAAAAGAACACTACAGTAACTAGTCCTCCAGTCCAAAAAAGTCACAATAAACAAAACCAAAGTAAACTAGAAGCAAAAAAAAGGAAGAGGGAGAAAAAAAAAAAACGAAAGCAAGCTCAGCTCTGTGAAGATGGCGCCTTTAGAAAGCCGTGTTGGCAAACTGGCACTGAAATGGTCGTGCTAAATGTAAAACACTGCTTCTCTCCCACCCCGGCCCTGCTCAGCGTGTGCGAGGGGCAGATTTTCAGAGGTGTTTGGCTTTGGCCTAATTCTGCTCTTACTGAAGTCACGTGAAATCTTCAGAGGCTTTTTTTTAAGGGGAAGTTACACCAACACAGCGTGTTTTTAAAGAATCCCATTCAGAATCATTTGTGCCATAAACAATCCATTAAAATGTTTATGGCAGTGGTATTCACTCAGCTCAGTGCGACACTGACTGTGGTACTGTTAAATTCCCATCTGGCTGCATCTGCTCCAGAACTCTGATCGAGCAGCTTGGCTGGATGTGGCCGTGGCAGCAAAGCACCTTCCCTCCCCAGCTGTGTCCCCTGCCTCTGCGGGACGTCACCTCCACCGTGGTGGCACCGGGAGAAAGGGCCCTGCCTTTGCCACTTCTCCATGCACGGAAGTGGAAGGAAGTTTACGGCATTTTCTGTTCGCGCACTGGGCTGTCAGCTGCCATGGGTGAGAAGCATGTGCCCTGCAGGCTTCTCGGTGGCTGATGACCTTTGGCAGGGGGACACACCTGACAGCAAGGGCAACTGCTTCAACTGCATCCAGTCCAAAAATAATTCTGATAATTTTTTTCCTCTGGCGCTGCGCTGAGGAATATTAGTGCTGTTGCTGTACAGGTGTGACCGCCATGAGCAAGCTACTTCTAGAAGAGGGAGCAATGCAGAGTCAGATATTTGGACTTTGTGAAAAACTCAGTAATCTGACCTAGAAACTCCAGGTATGGCTGATTTTTTTCTCCCTTCAAGGCCAGATGCTATCGAAGTCTACAAAATATAGAAGTCAAATATTTGAGTTATTTGGCTCTATTAATTCTCTTACACATCTATTGCAGTTATTAAAGTTTTTGTTGGTTGTGGATGACTTTGTAAAGAAAAAAATGTTAATTTATGGATGATTCAAGACAAGAAGGGTTTTTAAAGTCCTCTTGTGATCCAGTGGTTTACCAGTGCTTCAGAAATGCCGTCGAAGCACATACTGCATATGAATGCCAATCTAATATATCTTTCTGCTGATGTGAAAACATCATTTTCACATACTGTTATAAAAGTTGCCCTCAAAAGTGTCCCACTTAAGAACTTTATTGAAATAACCTTCAGGTTCTACATAGACCATCAATGCACAATGACATTATAATGTTGCATTAGACACATAAACTATACTTAAAAACTAGAAAATGCTAGTGTTAAAGTTAAGATCAAAGCCCCAAACCCCAAAATGTTAACAGGAAAGTTGGGACACTGAATAAAAATAAATTGTCTGGCAATAGTCACTTGATTTGCTAACAAGAACTTTAAGAGTATTTGCAATTCTAGCCTAATTAAGATTTTGCTAGGTAATGCTAATAGGCATTGAGCCAATAACTTCATTTATCTAAGTGGAACACTGCAATTACCCAATGTGAGTTACACTCTTATCAAAGAACACTCTGAGGGAAAAAGCCAAGCCTGGAGTGCTGCTGTACCTCATGGACCACTGCCTACTAAGCCAGCTACTCACGGATGTTTTGCATTTCCCTGGAATCTGAAGCGTATATCTGTTGAAGTCCAGGGATGAGGTGGGGCGTGAAGAAGTGCAGGTACCTTTGTCCTCTCTCTCACTTTGCAGAGGGTTGAGCCTACAGAGAAGGGGTGTGGGCTGCGTGATACGCACCCCAGAGCCTCTGCAGCTTGTGGTGGATTCCTCTGGAAAATAAAGCGTGGATAGATACTCATTTTGCAAACATCTGTGTGGTGAATATATTATGGGCTTCCCAGCTGCTTGGGAGGTTGCCTACCAATTGCGAGCTCTCACTGCCTGGAGAAGCCAACGTGTGAATGCACTCCAGTCAGCCCCAGTGCCGACTCAGCAAGGTCAGCTCAGTCTTCATCAGCAGATTAAATTAATCTACCTAATTCTGTGCTGAATCAAATGAGAACTGCTCATAGATTTCTTACTACCGTGTCTGCTGTGGGGCAGGTCACCACTGGAAGACTAATGGCAGCCAGCAGTTAGGGAACATTAATATCTGAAGTGTCACTGACATTGATAAACTGGGTGCATACTCAGAGCCTAAGAAACCTCTGTACGACAGCTCCTATATAGCAGCGACTCTCAGGACTCTGAGTAGACACTGTTTAATGTGGATTATGCCGTCTGGCTCCTCTGCCTACCCCTTTGCAACCCTCCTGCCCCGAGTATCAGGAGAGTTTGCAGGATCAAGAGCAGAGCTTCCTCCCTGCTCTCCTGCTGACAGATGTATAGATTAAGTAACGCAAATACGTGTTCTTCACCAACCACTCTTCTTTGTGCAGAGATTACAGATCATGGAAGTGAAAAAGCAACCTCTATTACTAATGAAGAGAATTTATGGATAAGGATCAGATTGCGTTTTATTAATTTTGAATGATCAAGGGTCCGTCTGAATGTACTAGCAAATGCTCACACTTTTTTATCACAAGTTTTCACAGGTTCAAGGAGATTTAACCAGTTTGGTCCAGTCTGTAAGACTGCCATGATCCAGGAATAACTTGTACATATGACTACATGTATATGTGTAAATAGTCTACTTGAATTTAAAAGGAATATTTAATTTCTGCATCCAATCCTTTCGAAAGTGGTGCTTATATTTGTTTTCATGCTAGCAATTGTGGACTAACAGATCAACTGTACTCTGGAGAACAGATCCTAGGAATAATGGTAATGTTTAGTTATGACAGAATACAACAGCAGAAAGATTGTTTCTTTCAACAAACTTCACTGAACAACTGAAAATCTGAGCTACTTTAGACTTGAGGGGAGCAGGGTTGTAGAAAATAACCCTTGCGAAGAGCGACCATAAGTTGATAGATTTAGTTCAAAAAGACAAGCTCTAATAATTGTAGTTTTAGAGGAGCTGGGCTGAGAAACTATGGATTTCAGTGAGGAAGAAATCTAGAATTTCTTTAATCCACACTTCAAAATCTGCTAAGAATTTGTATCTCAGCAAAAGGGGAAATGTTACCTGACAAAAAAATGTGCCCAAACTGCTTGTATAGTAGAAATAAGCACAAAGACTAAGAGGAACAAAAGAAAGGAGTGAACAGCTAAGGAAACTGTGTCTTAAAGTTCAGAAGTTGTATTGATAGAGCAGGACTTGCCAGTAGTAAAATTATCCTATGCTTTGCTTTTATATTCTTTATAAAACCAAATTGTTAGAGTTTTTTTTCCGCAGGCATATAAATAGGAAGAGACAAAGAAAACACAAAACAGTATTAGTCTACAGTAGGATGGGACAGAGATGAAAAGTAGAGTAAGGCCCCTAAAGAGGGATAAAAAATTTCTTCCGCTATTAACATAAGAATATTTAATATGGAAGGCAAAGGTAGGTGAGCTAATAGGAACAAAGGTATGGAAATGAAAGTGGAGATTATCACATGGAAGGTAACAATAAGGCCCAAAGAAGTGAACCTGTTCAAGTCTTGGGGCACCAGATAACTTCCATTCAGTACTCTGAAGAAATGGTGTCTGATTTCTCATCTGTTGTGGCAGAAATGGCTGCCAAGTCAGGACAGTGCTGTGTGAAAAGAGAATAAACATATATGTATATACACACATACATATATACACATACTTATTTACTTACAGATTTGCAATATACCTATGTATTTAAGAGTAGAAAAAAGAGTATCTGGACAGTTGTAAGCCTAGCTGTCTGGCTTCCGTTGTGAGTCAGGCTTTGAAACAAAGTTTGTAGAATACAGTAAGGATGGGGGATAAATAGAAAAGGAGATAAAATGCAACTTGGGCTTACAAAAATAGATTATGCCAGACTAAACTGATAGCTTGCTTTCATAAAATAGCTGGTCTTTCAGGCAAACAAAAAGTGGTATGTCCAGTCTATCTGAACTAGTAGGTAAGGCCTTAATATGTAATAAAAGAGGTATTTGCCATAGCAACAGCGAAGGCTTTATGCCACTGCAGAGGTCCTGGGGAATCTGCCTGGAGCACCTTGCTCTCTTCTGGTAGAATTCTGGTCTTCTCTGTTCAGGAAAGACTAACTAAATCTGGAGGAGGTCCTCAGGCAAATTGTGTGTTAAAAGACTAGAAGACACTTGCCTGTTTTGCTTAGAGAAATGAAAAGCAAGAAGAAAGATTTTTCTTATCAAGCCATCACATGAGGAAGCCTAATGGCAGGGGGAAAAAGGAACTGCTTAAACCAACACATGATGTTAGCATGCAGGCAGGTGATATAAACTGACCGTGATTAAGTGCTTCAAAGAAACAAAAGGAGGACAAAGAAAAGTAAGCACAAGCAGGCTTGTAAGTATTAATAAGCAGAGGCACCTGAAATTGCTGTGCTATTGAACACCTGAATCTGGTGGGACTGGCTGGATGAGTGCAGTGTAGGGAAGCATCCAGCAGCTTTTCAAAGGATGCCCTGGAGTCCCAACATCTTTTGAAAAAAAGATTTGATATCTTTCCTGTCTGACAGTCTTTGCTTTGAGGAAGCTCTTTTTTCTCTTTGGCCAAAGTCATTTGGCCATTTCTGGGTATGTGAAAGAAATAAGTGATAATGTAAAATTCACCACTTCATCAGGAAAAAAAAAAAGTAGATCTAGGTGGGATTTGGTAGATAAGACCTGGATGGAAAAATTCCTGCATTTTTTGTTTGTTTTCTTTTAAGATGTAAATATTTTAAGTAGGTGGTTTTGATTTATTTACATTTTTAATTAAAAGAAAATTACAGATAAAAGATGCTATAGCAATCATCTTCCTACAAAAGCAAAATATTCCAATGTAATTAAAAGGGCTCCTCAAATTATAATTAGATTTGAAATTTAATTATGACTGGAATACTTCATCCCTATGCACAACTGACACCTTATTGATACATAACCTTTATTGTAATTTTATTACATTTCTGCTGAGATCTTAATCTATGGACTAAATAAGATCATCAGATTTCTGTGAAGGCTTCGATTTAGGTGAAGAAAGCAACACAATATTTTCTTTTATATATTATAGTGTAGTTCTTTACTTGCGTATTTCTGTTGAATCAAATGTCTTCTTCTTTAATTGGGCTCAGCTCCTCCAGAGGAAGAGAACTGGATTCTGCAATACTTTGCCTTCAGTTATAAACTGTGAAAAAAAAGGAACAAATGCCAGCTGAGACGAAACTGGCTTAGCTCCTTTTCCACCTAACCTGTTACCGTTTGGTTTGCTGCCTCCTGTGGCTAAATCTCGTTGTGGCAGTGTGACTGCATCTGCTCCACACACATTTTGCTTGCTCAAATTCTGTGAAATCCATAGATACTTTCTGTAATTATTTCCACATAAAAGATCTTCTATTCATTGTGAAACGTATCTTCTGCTGTAAAGAGGAATGCAAGCTGTTGAGTAGGACACTCTCAGGTGTTCTTTAATTGTATTCTAATTTTGCTCAGAATTTTATCCATGTAAAAGATTATTCTTCTGTTAGCAATAAAAGCAGAAAGGAGGGCCCTGGAAATCACTCAGATGTCCAGTCAGGAGAAGTGAAAACACAGCACGCAACAATGTCTCTTCCGCTATGTAAAACAGACTGCAGATCCCTGTATCTCAGTATCTTCTGAGAAAAAAAAGCTTTTCAGTGGAAAAGGTTGTAGTACTAATACATGTCTCTAGTTTTTCACTAACAACTTACAATTTGTTTTAACATCCTTTTCTATCAGTTTTTGAGATGACATTTAATTTCTTTTGATAAAAGAGTATGTTCTTTTTAATAGAAAGTATTGTAAGTGCCTATTAAATAACATTCAGCTATGAATTCTGAAGTAAATACAGGTGCATGTTCATTAGTGAACTACTGAAATCAAAAGGTGTCTGCAAAACATGAAGTAAAATAGGGCTGATAGGCTGAAACTTCTAAACCTTTCTCCCTCAGTTAAATGTAGTACAGACTAACAGTACCCAGACAGAAACCATGGCTGACCATCTGGTTAGGTTGTGAGTTGTATCATGCTCATGGTGTGGTACCTTGGAGTTGTCCTCGTGTAGACAGACAGAGCTCTGCTGAGTCTCGGAGAGCAGCCGCAGTCACGGAGACATGGAAGCGTGGGCATCAGTTTGGAGGAGCACACAAATGGGAGCTGCCTGCAGGGTACAACTCTCACTCATTTGCTTGTGCAAAAGTTTGTGCTGCTATCTCTACATTAGTCATTATCTGAATGAAGTTTAGTAAGAAAAGACTTCAGCATGTCAAGTAGTAACTATTCAATCGTATCATCTCTCATTTTAAAGTAAAAGATATCACCAGCTTTCTACTGTTATTCCCAGATGTATTTCTTATAACTGCCACAGACAACGCTGGCAACTCAGTCAGCGTAGTGCTTATGTGACATTAAATATAAAACAAAATTGTTAATATGATTAACAAGTTGATACTGTAATACTGTAGCAATAATTCCTTGCCAGCTAGAACAGGATTTTACTTTTTATTGCCTGTGTTTTCAGCTTTGTCAAATATAACACCTATGGTAAGTTCTGAAAATTTGTATTCTTTATCTTTCATATTCAGATATGGCAAGGTAACCTTTCGGTAATCTCTAGACAATGTTCAACTATTTTAACTAACACCATAAGAAGTTTCTCTTATAGTACTATTATATATATTATATGTATTATATATAAATAGTACTATTATCCTACTTAGGTTAAGCAGTTAGCAATAAACACGAACAGCAGCTTTTACAACACAGTTTCTTTTTGTCCAATCATATGGATGCAAGGGTGAAATCTACGTGACATATAGCTGTTCTCAGCAGTAGACCTGAAAGCATTTTGTGTAGATGGGTTATATTTTTGTTATCCATTTACAATCTGGGGAACATAAGACAAAAAGACCACTACCTGGCAGATTCATGGTAGAGTAGGAAGAAGTCCTATTGACTCCTAGGCACAGCCTGTGTGCTCAGGACCAACGCTTTCTTGGGATATCATTGCAGTCTTCTGCTCAGGAACTATGCTAACAACTACACTGGTAGTGATAATAGCTCTATTCCAGTATATTCGGGGCAATTACCACCTAGAAAATACCCCCAGCTTCATATATAGTTACACAAAGAAACTTTTTAAGAATGAATAAGCCTGAGTAGAAAGAAATCACAGGACATTTGGCTAAAGAGCCATTAGGTCTTACAGTGAACCCTCTGTGGGCCGCTGCAGAATGATTCCCAGGAATACACTCTCCATTACTGTACTTTGTCCAGGACCAAGCAATGACTCTGTGCCCTTTGAAAAACTCTTCAGATGTCTAACAAATTTACCTCACTGTCGTGAAAAGTCACTGAAAGAAAAGAAAAGTTGTCCTTCCTGTTCCTTCATCTTTTTTGCCTCATGGTGGGTGGGCATCAGTACAAGACCCCTAAAGAGACCTGAGGTTCCCATACCTTCAGCTCTGCGTATTTGTTTGCTCCATGTTCAAGACCACCAATCCCTCCATGGAAATAACCTGCCTTGAATATGAGGGGTGACAGAAGGAGCAGTTGGGCTGTGATTTTAGACAGAGTCTCATTTAAAGACTGGCAACTTACCCCTCTGAGAGGAATGTCAAAACACTGGGCCTGAGCTACTTTCAGGTTACATTTTAGAAGGATTAAAAGATTTGAAAAACATAAAAACTCACATTGTTCAGGTAAACTGATGGAAAGAAGTCAAACTTTACTGTTGTTGTAAACTGACACAAATTAATTAATTTCAGTTTTAATGTCTCCATTATATTAGAGTGGTGTAGGTTATCAGATTATTAACTGGCTTTAAAATAAATTCTGGTTGTTTTAAGCTGTCAGCATGTCATTCAAGTTTAATAAGATGTAAAAGGCCTTGTGTATATTTTACGCTAAGGGCTTTAAGGTCACAAGACAGTTGCAAAATGTAATTCATAGGTATGCATGCTCATCTCTTCACAGTTGGATTCGTTTGTCTAGACATCTCAAATTCTCATTAATGTCTTTCTCTCTCAAGTAATCCAGAAAGCAGAAGCAATGCAGACATATTCTGGGTGACCAACCACTATAAATATAGAATGGCAAACAATAAAAATTAATATGGTCACTAAAAAGACCCCAGAACATAGACTAAAATATCTTTTTTCACAGCCTATTCATCCAACAGCATCAAATGACAAAGGCGTTAATGAAAAATCAGTCAGTGGCAATTTGCAAACAGAAGAAAGGGTGACATTTACCAGACATACAGTTTGCAATAGAGTTCTCCCTGCTCCACACAGGCAACATGTTTCTCTATCGATTCTGTTTAAGTGGACTCAAGGGCTGAAGCTAAAGTGTTAAACAAAACCAGTCACGATGCCAATAGGAAATAGTCCTTCCGAACGCTACACCATGAGCTGCACCTACATATCAACTGGGCAATGCCAGTGAGGTAAAGCTGTGGCAGGGCACGTGCTAACAGCAGAGCATGTTGCCTGCTGGTGTTTGGAATATGCTTTTGCCCTGTTTTGTTTCCTAGCAGAGGTGCAGCCTTGGAGACCTCGGAGCGGTTCATTTCTGACTAGCAATCTGTTCCTAACCACAAGTAGTTAATGCAGGAAGAGGAATTTACTCCTTTTCAACCCAGCCAGTGTCACCCAGTTAATCTCGCATTCCTTCCTTCCCATATGAAAAGCATTTTTTTGAACAAGGAGAAAGAGTTGATGATCTAATCTCCTATTTGCCTTCTGCATTCCTGTTGGATCTGATAACACCTGTATACTTAGCTTTACCTTGCCTTTACAAAACGCTCATGAAAATGTCATTTCAGTCATCTAAACTGCAGTGGAGAAACTAAGTCCACAACAAAAGTGGCCTCATTGTGCTCAGCCCACCTACTAGTCAGTGTGCGAGCCATTGGGAACATTACCCTGTGTTTCTTTAAATACCTTCTGTAAGCTCTTCTCTAACTTGTTGCTGGATGTTTATTATAATATCTACTTTCTAATTTGAGATAACCGACCATTTGAAATGATGCTACAGGAACCCTGTTGTACTGCCCTAATTATAACCTATTTGTGTTTTCTCTGTTTTCTCCCGATTGCTCAAAAATTAATGAGCGTTCCTTTCAAAGATAATGTATTGACCCTATTTCAGTCATGTTTTTGGCCTGCTACATTGCTCTTTTCAAGGTAACCTTGATATTGTTATAGGCATACATTATAATTTTTTATGCTGGAACTATCTATATTGATTTGACTGTGGCCTTTGATCCAATAAATCACAACATATTGCTATCTAAGTTTCCCTCAATTTGGCTGAATTTAACTACAGTGGAATGGTTCTCTGGCTACATTAGAGAGTAAACACCAGTCATTTTGTTTAATGGTGTTGAATCTGAGGTGAAAATGTTACATGCGAAGTTACCTCAGGAGCTAATTAGAGGGCTTTTACTTTTGCAGTTTTTATTAATGACCTGTCGACACTGTATAGTTCATGAAAGATTCTGTACATCTACATGCTGATGATGTGACCTTGTACATAGTAAGAGCACAGAGAAGGTATCAGACCTTGACTGCTCTAACTCAGAATTTATGGAGTGATTTTCACAATTTAAAGATACAGTTTTCTGCAGAAATAAATTGGCTTAGAATCTTAGAAAAACATAAAACATGTAATTAGAGGGGTTGTCTGTTGTACTACAAAAGGATCTAGGTGAACTGGTGTGGAAAATAATATTTCCCTCACCTCAGAAAATACATCAACCGCTGAATAAGCCAAAGCTATGTTTTCGCTCTCCTCAGAGTAAATACTGACAAAGCTGGAAGGATCTAGAGCTCAACATTTCTAAAGACTAGGGTCCTTCAGATCTAGGAACATGTCTTAGCCTACTACATGGATGGTATTTACTCCGCAATAAATGTCTAAATGCAAAGGTTGTTAAACCTCAGGAGTGTGGGGCCCAGGCTTATTTATTTCTCAAGCTTCAGAATGTTCAAATCATTTAATTTTGTGTCCAGTTGCTACTTGGGACAGGAATTATAATACGGGAAATGTAAAAGAAAAAAATCAGTGCCACGTTACACATGAACATGTAGAAACAACCTGTGTCGTGCTGATTGCGGGTCAGACTGTACAATATGAGAGTCTCTGCTGGTTTCTGTATGGAGTCTCTACCCCTAGGAGACCGCCTTTTTTCTCTCACCGTTTGAACAGAGTTCAGATGAGATGACATCCATGTTGACTGGTTCAGTCAGACAGTGCTACACAGGCTGGCCAAGGTGTAGGCTTTCAGCACAGGCCTAGGTACCAGTGATGAGCAGCATAATACAGGTAACATTGGTTCAAATTCAGCTCCAAAATAGAAAGCTGTCACCTTTATAGCCCAGATAGCCTCAGTAGAGCAGGACTCATTTCTGCCTTAGATCAGAATTTGATTTATGGCATTTTGGAGATATCCAGTGAGAATGCAATTTATCTGTTTTGACATTAGTGGATATTTTGCTGTTGACTTTAAGGTTTCAACCTGCTCGCTTAAAAACAGCCATTTGGTGCCATTTTAGATATTCTAGGTTACCCTGTTAGACCTCCACCTGCCATTGCAGAGGCAGGTGGGTCTCCGGTGTCATATCCTTCCCTATCATGTCTTCAATATGCCAGCACATCTCAAACAGCTGTGGCAACAGTGGGTTAGCCCAACGAGAGCAATCTGTTATGATAAAAGTTTAAGATGATCAAGAAGCCAAAGTGCATATTGAAGTGGGTGAGAGGGAGAAGTAAAAGGGATTGCTGTACCTTGTAGCCTTCCTGATCAATGTTTTTCAAGTTGTAACTCCTCTTTTTCTTGCTGCATAAATTATATTAGCCAATGGTCAGCTATGAACCGGGCCTGAATTTGGTCTGGCTCTGTTTGCAATTGTAGCAACAGTTGTGACCACGATCTAGAAAACAGCCAAGCACATGCTTGCAAAGTTGTTTTCGAGCCAGCCACGTTTTAGTGTTTGGGTTTTTTTTTTACTACAGATATTCATAGTGGTAGCATTATCAGTATTTGGCTATTCTGTTTGCAGGAATGCTAGTGATTTAGTCTGTCTTCTTGCAATGTTTGCTTTATTATTGTTTTTAGACAGTAACACTGGAAAAAGATCCTCAATAACAAACCCCATAGTCTTTCATTCTTGGCCTAAACTATGCGTGCTATGCAAAGAACAATTAACCAATTACATAGATAGGTCAGTATCACATACTCTTTCATCCCTGTATTTGAAACTGATGCTTGGAGCTTCAAAGCTTCTAAGTTTTGTGAAACTCACTGGAAGCTGGATCATTCTTTAAACATGCTTTTGATGTTCGTTAGCAAATCACTTAACCATGCCAGGCTGATTCCTCTCCTCTTTCTTTCTCCCTGTCTTCCTTTCCCCTGCTCCTCTAGTTTTTCAGAGGTTTAAATGCTTACTTCACTAGATTGCAGACAGAATTAATTATTTTGTCTCTGAGAGTGTTTGAAATTGAACATGTGCATTTGTTTTTCCTTACGCATTCAGAACCTTTGGTTGCATTTTATGGCTAAACAATTTAGTAGAGTACGTGTTTTAATAATCCTTTTCAGTTGGACTCGTGTTCCAAAGACACTTTGGTGGTTCTGAGAATTGTATTTGATAGCTGCTTGTACAAGCCTGTGTTACTGATGGAGGGAATTCTTTATTTAAAAACCTATACGCCGATTCATATCTTCTCTAGCTCATCAAGACATGAATCAGTAACTTTCTCTTCTCTCCCTGACCACTTGGATTATGTATAAAGATATACTGCTTTATATCACTGCATCCCAGGATTCCTGCTGCAGGCAGTTCTGAGGCTTAAACAAGCAGAGAAGAGAGATACACCAGGCAGAAGTGCTGGGAGGTAGCACCTGCGGAACGAGAGAATGGAAGCCTAACAGTTATCTCTTTCCCGTTGACAAAAGAGCTCACCCTCTAATATTTTCAAATTATTCAGCATGTCTTGTTGAGATACATCATGAACTTCTCCCTGTGTTCTCTCCACTATCACAAGTGAAAGAATATATTTTTATTTACTGAGATGATCTTGGCCACACAATCTTGTGAGACTTCAGAACTGCAACTCAGTCCCAAACAATGGGAACTCCAATACAAAAAAGTGTTAGTTTTGTTTATTCCAGGAAACTCTTACCTTGTCACATTTGCAGTACCAAGTCTCCAGAGCTTTAGAGGGTGTAAAACACTTCTTCAGTTTCTCTTTCCTGGAGCTGCTGCTATAAAGAAGAAAAGAGAAAGATGGGGGGAGGAAGAAGGGGAGAAAGTAAGTTGATCAAGTGGTTTAGGTACTGGAGGAGAAGAGGGAGAGAAAAAACCTGCAGCAGAGGAGAGAGCAAGATGTAAACGTGGCAGTCAAATAAATGGTCTAAATGACTTTGGGTAGAAAGAGAAACATTCAACCTTTGAACAACATGATAATGTGTTATCAGCTCTTGAGAAGCACACTACAGCAGGGAGCTGCCATGAGAACAGAGACAGATCAGTCCACTTCAGGAACAGTACATCTGGCTGTTCACATAACAACATTGTCCTTATGCAGTGCCATTTCTTGTAGTTACTCCATGGTGGTTAATCCTAGCAGCTCTGTTCTGAGCAAAATGTCTAAATGCTACATGGATGCATGAAAACAAGCTTTGGCTCCAAACACAGTTCAATGTGTAAAGCTCCACATACAAGATTATGTTGCAATGGTCTAACAAATTGCCACGGTGAGTTGCTGCATGCAACTCTTAGCTGTCATAAGGTAAAATTCTGTTCTTAAACCCATTTCGCTGAGGTTGAAGTTAGTGCATTTTAACTTGCATGTGCTGTGGCTTAAAACTATGCAAATAACTACTCTGGCTCAGCTAACACGTGGTACTCATTAAGCTGTGGCAATTTGATTATGCATCTGAGCCCAAGACAAGAGACAACATACGGCTGCAAACATAACTGAGGGCATTTCAAGGAAACCAAGGGACGATATAGGTCAGCATGGTAGACGGTGGTCTCAGCACAATGTGAGTTTAACCATTGAGAAGTTTTTCCAGATTTCATGGAGAAGGAATGTTTTAACAACTTTGAAGAAGAACACTGAAATGATATTTCTCTATGACCATAAAAACCTTTTGTTTTGAAGACCGTGAGAAGAACCTGTGGGACAAACCATGAAAGAGTTTGTTTGAAATTTTAATAGACCAAACAGGAGTAAACAACTCATTAATGAAGAAAAGCTGATAGGAAGTGTGAATGAGATCAGCTATGAGGTTCCTTTAAGATAACAAGTAGTTTTGTATTCGATGTAATAGGAAAAGGATGCTAACAGAAGAAAATGAAAAGAGGGAGCAAAATGGTTAAAAAACACAGGCTAGAAAATTATTTTTGCCAGGCATATTCTTAATGGACATGAGGATGATTGCTTTTGTCAAGGCCAGAGAAAAGAATGTTGCAGTAATCAAGATGTGCTGTGATTAGTGGATGGGAAGAGCTATATATTAGAGCTGTTATGCAGAAAGAATGTACTAGATAGAGACATAGCCTGAAGGGAGTGGTTATAGAGAGAGATTCAGCTCTAGGATGAGACCATCTAATAAAAGTTTAAGTTTACAGGTAAAGTATAGGTTTGTATTTATGCTGGCTGTCCTAACAATGCTAATAAATCTTAGTTTAATATGCAACACATTTTTTCCTGCTCAAACTTGAGTTTTGCCCCTGAGGTTTGCCAAAAATAGAACATATCAAAGTTTATTTCTTTCTTTTTTCCTTGGTTCCTCTGTCTTTTTAGAAACTTCTGTTTCTCCTTTTATCATAAATTACAAGGAACTTTCCTTTGTTGCTGCTCCTTTAATTTTATATCAGTCATGCTGAGTTAATCACGTGATGTGCATAGCAATGCTAACTACCATACGTGTAACCCTCCTAGCTTAGGTGAACTTAGGTACACGTTACATGCACAAGAACTTTGGACTCATGCTTGCAGGGCATCTCCTGCCATCAGGCTGCTGTGTCGCAGGTCTGGCAGGATGCAGTGGGCATGCTGTCTGCGTGCCACATACCAGTTGCCGCATGATAAATGCAGTCAAATCATGATAACTACAGGCACATACAGCCTGTATGCTGCAGTTACCACTTACCAGTTGCCCCCAACCTGTTATTCACTGTATCAGAATATAAAATATTGGTACTCTGATTATTTCAGGTGAGAGCATGGGGCTGGGGTGGGGAGATTTGGGGAGGAAGAGGCATGAGACAGAAAGGAAAGTGGAGCTGATGGAGGGAGATGTGGAGGTGGCAGGAAGAGTGAAGAGCAATGGGGGCACGTAAGGCTTTGAGTGGGGCACCAGTTTCTAGTGAGAGAAGATGGGTCCCGGGTGGTGAAACCCAGTCTTAGACGAGCCTTCATTGGCTCCCAGATGAGAGAAAATGAAACTAAAGTTTGTTAAAGAAACAGATTTCTGCACTAAAATTAGCTTAGGGTCCTGATGGAGCTGGTGAGGGAGGGATGTACAAGCTGTGCCAGGACTGGGACAACAGAGCATGCTGTTGGGGTTTCACAGCTCTCGAGATCCATAGCCAAAAGTCAGCCACAGGGAGATTTTTGATACAGCTCTCGGCACTTTTTGCTCTCAAGTTCTTCAGTGTGGATATTTACATAGATGCTTTCACAAATGTGTCTTGAATTCATTTATAGCTCTTTGGAAGAAGTCATGTGGGGAGGCTCACACAGCATGCAGAGACCGAGCATCAGTCCCGGTCACCTTCCTGTGACGCTCAACCTTACTCAAAAGGACAAGCCGTGACTCTTGGTTTGTGGTGCTAGTCACACATGAGGGGGGTGTTATTAGACATTCAAGTCATAACCTTCCAGGAGCCAGAAACATGCAGAAATCATTCATAGCAGGCCAGTTTGCGCAGGATCAGTTTTAGATGGCGCTGCCAACAAACTCGTCTTCCTCGAACAGGAATAAAAGCACCAGCGTGCACAGGGCAGGAACGGATTTCAGCACAAACGCGGAAGTGCTGTGCAATATTCAACACTACTGAAATTCTATGAAAACATGAAATGTAAAGAACATCCTAAAATTGCACAGTTAAATGAAACAAAGTATTTATTCGCTAATGACAGAGGCCTAGAGCTACTTGTCATACTTCATATGGATTACTTTGCATGAGTCAAACAAGCAGGGTTTCAGCCCATGGGGGTGAAAACCAAACTGTAATAACCAAAAAAGGTGTAGGACTACTTATTTATAGACATGCGTGTTAGAAATGCAATAAAAAGTCACAGTACAAACTCAATAGACAGGCTTCAAACACCAAAAATGGCTTTAAGTTGTTTCTGAATTATGGTGAGCCCTAAAGACGACCTAAAACCAATTAACTTTTTTTTTTTTTTTACTCTTTTTATGTTTTAAAAATGACCAAAGAGATCTCTTTGAAAATATATTACCAAAAAAAAAATACTCCTAGAATTAAACCTTTTGTGAGAAGCTTCAGCCTGGAGCAAAATTTAATGGCTGAGCTATAAAGCACTGAAAACTTTCATAAAGGGGTTCAGAAGAAACACCAACTGACCCTGAACCCAAGGAGGTCTAGCAAGCTCCACTGTAATAAACACAGGACCTAGTTAATTTTCACTTAAGGGGTGTACGACATTTGAGTAAGATGTGGCTACTTTATGTTCACTTTCAGCACATATGTCCAGTAGATATAAATGACAGAAGGGGATACTGCCATCGAGAGGTCTACTGTAAGTTACTGCTAGTCCTAAATGAGGTTATAAACTCCGTTACTCAGGGACTTTGCTTTTTCATGTGGTTGTAGGGTGCCTAGCATGACTGGACAGTGAGACCCTTTTTATCTACATTTCCTACTTCTATGCCTCCTCTAGACTAGAAATAGACAGTGTGGGATGTGTATACTGCTCGCTCCCAGAGCAGTTACTTTAAAACTTCAGAACTGCTGTTATAGTTGCTTTCACTGCTTTAATGTTTATGCCATGGGAACTGCCACAATCTAGACCATGCTGTCTCCTTACCTGATTGATTTTAAGTTAGATGTAATATTTAAAAAGAAAATTCTGTAATTTGGATTAAATAGAAATAACTGTATGCTCACTCACTCTTTCTAGAAACACATGTGTTATCTGTATGGAAATACTCTGTTCATGTGTTTCTCTGCATTTAATACAGGCATAAACACAAGCAATGTGTGAGGCATGAATATGAGGCACAGAAATCCTTCATCGTCTGCAGCTGCTCAGACATCATCCATGCTTTTATAACACATTTTCTTACACCTCAAGGTGTTTCTGCTACTGGTGGCTTCAGGACTAGTATTTCACCCAGAGGAGAGGCAAAATCTTTTCTAGGTCATTGCCTCCTCTCGGCCAGCGAGGGATGCTCTTGCACTAACAAGCCATCTGTGCAGGGACTTTGGTCTCATCCTCTCCCTTCATCACCACCCCTCTCGCCTTCTCTTCCCTCCTCTCCCCTTCCAGCCTTAGCCGCTGCTGGCCTTCAGGCTAGATCTCCCGGTACAAGTAAGATAGAGCTTCAAAAAAGATCCAATTTTTCAAGCATCCTACATTTCATTTTAAATTTGTCATCTTAGTATTGGTCAGACTTCGTTCCAAAACCAGACAGGAAAGTGAAGGAAAGGCAGATGTTTGTCAAGGCTATATTTAGGAAGCAGTTGCTTAAATGTGAAAATGAGTTATACTTTAACCACAAGTGAGAAGCACAAAAAGCATATTTTTTCCTTTACATGTGTTTGCAGAACACTTCTCTTTTCTTCACCTGCAATAGTGATCTGTTCCTTTACCCTCTACCTCTACTTGATTATCAGTAATGTATTGTGGGTCTGACAATGGTGCCTGTTTTCACAATACTTTGTGGAATAATGCCATCCATCCCCATGGATTCATTGGTTCATGAAGGTATTGGTGAAAGGTGGGATAGATTTACTCAACTTTTCAGCATAATATTGCTATTGTTCACTGCTAGGTCATGCATAACGAATGGCCTTTAGTGTAAACAGCTCAGCCACTGAGCTCAGTGATTACTATGAGGGGTCTGTTTGAGGTGGATATTTCTAGTTCTTTGATATATGACTTATTAAACCCACTCTATGTAAGTATTGTTTACAGTGCTTGCTGTGCTGGTGACTTGCATCTGAGTGCTTGTATTTAATTTGAAAGGTATTTTGCCTGCACTTAGCAGAAGTCTTTAAGTGCCTAAACCACTCTTACATTTTTCATTATAAACCATTGGCAGAGGAGTGAGAAGGAGCTAGGAGTTTCTTATAACAAGAGGAATGACCTTTTGTCTCTACAGGCTTCCCTTTGAACTCACTAACCTCCTGTCAACAGAAAGCAAACAGTAGGATAATAATCTCTTCTCAAATTCTTCAGCCTTTTGTCCTCCCCAAGATGCATGGGTTGGCCTTGGTCCTCAGTGCTTGCCTGGCAAATAAGAGGCAGAGCTCGCAAAGGTAACTACACAGGACTATCATGGCCTAAGTTTATTACATATCCTAAGTTCTTATTAACTTTTGTGCTTTGACACCTGCAATGAAATTATCTAAATTATAGATTGCCTTTTTTATTTAATGGGTTGTGATTACATGAGCCCATTGCTTTTGCTCAGAACCAAAACTGCTCTGATCATGATAGGTCTATAACAACAGGAGAATCCATTTAATTGGTGCCTTGCTGAAATACACTCCTCCGTCTGTGGCATGATGGCTGTGGAGCAGAGCCCGCACCATTGATCTCATTCCCTCCAATCGATGGGTAAATGGCACACCTTGTCAGGTTTAAGTGGCACACTTGTCTATATTTTATTCACAGTGGTTAACAGCTATGAATCAATGCTTGCTACAATAAAATCCTGTTAGCTTGGCCATTACTAGTTTTACCCTAATACTTTCTTGTACTACACCTTTAACTTTGCCTTTGAGGTCACTATTTTTAGAAGTTTAAAAGGCAGGTCAGTGTCTAGGATAGTGAATAAAATAACAGATGAAAGGAAGGTGGAATTGTTGAAGACAAAGGCTAGAAATTATGTTAAGACTTCTAGTTCGGTTTCTCTCTGTCTTTCACTGTGGCCATGTTGCTGGAGATAGATTTGATCTTGATATACATACCTTCCGTACCGCCTCTTCTGACCTGGAGTCTGATTTTAAAGTGGTTAGAATGAAGTCCCGGAGGAGTCCTTCTGCTTGGGAAATCTTTGCTACAGGCAATCTGTAGAGATTCCTGTATCATTCCCTGGTTCAAAGAGTATATCCAGCTACAGGAGAGCTGAGACCATCCTTGCATCCTCTGAGATTCTTGGAACAGGCCCATTGTCTTCACTTACAGCAACAAGCCAACTTCTCCACCTTGGATTGAGGCCAGGTCTCTGTTCCCTCTTTTCTCCTCTACACATGCACTGTTCATGCGCATGCAGGATTTGGGGTCACTGAGCTGCAGGTATTTTCAGACCATGGATCAGAGGAAAATTTTATCTTGCGCATTACATTGTTCTATCAGTCTCTAAAACAGGACAGATGCTCCTTGCAAGTGTTGTAGAATATTTACAATCCCTGGATAGAAGGAGTGTCATAGGTTGAAAATACTGTTTAGTGTTTTGTATTCCTCAATACTTCATAGATTTTTAGTAAGCTTGAGTATTCCTTGTTTGATATGCTTGTTTCCCAGACAGACCATTTATGAGTTCCTTATGTTGCTCACATTAAATGAACCTATTTGTATCTTTATGATAGTTTCCTCCATCCCCCCCAATTTTATTTTCTCCCCCGAAACTCCTGAATAACTTTAAAAGTTCTAAATGTAAGTTAGATATTTTTAATACTATTTTTCTATGCATTATGAGCACTTTTATTATCAAGATTTACTGTTACAACAGTACACAAAGGCTCCTGTTCAGATAATCTGGGAATAACCTGTTGAAATCTTGGATAATAACTCCAATATATCTGACAAATTTGTCACCATGGATTAATTGTTGTTCAGGAGAATTGTTAGCCATACAGAGCACACCATCTGAGGGAACATTCAGAAGATAAAGCCAGGAGGGAGAATCTTGTCCCAGTAATAAGTTTACGGTTTCCTGCCTCAAAATCTACAAACTTCTGAAGCCCTTTTGTAAGTTAAATCTTACATATCGTTGCTAACTTCTGTTGCTTACATTTCTGCTGAAGTTAATGTACTCTGACATTGTTACAAAGGCAGTACTTCTTAACAGGAGTGAAGGATTTTTCGCCCAACTTGTCCTGTGTACGAGCCACAAACAGCACATCGTTTGTGTGAGCACGTGTTCGAGACCTGTCACCTGTGAGTGAGCACACTGGTGGTCACTGGGCTGTCTCCATTTATTCATCATTAATGCTGGAGTTTTAATTTTTTTTCCTACATCACCTGTTCTGGGACTTTCCAGTGTCCTGAGTTAATACAATGTGGATAAAACTGTAGGAGGCAGGTTTCCAGGTTACTTCATCAATATAGATTAGTACTTACTATCTTTATAGCCAGCAATAGTTGAAACAGGACAGACAACATATTTTTCATTTGAGTATGCCTAAACTCCTGGAAAGTCAAATGCTTTCCAGGGGTGAACTGTAAATTCTAATGAAGCCCATGTAAGATTCTGACTTGGATGTCTTGCTGTGATTTTTGTTCTTCTTTTAATTTTGCCACTTCTGTGCTGTGTTCCTCACCAGTCTGCCTCGAGTCGGGAATCCCAGACTGCCTAGGACCTTCAATTCCTCCTCGTAGAGAAATGTATGAGTTTTCTCAGTTTTTGTTTCATATCTGTGCAGAAAATGAATGTTGAGTTCTCAAACTGTACATGAACTAGACATATTTTTCTCTGGTTATCTTGAATCATTATTCTTTATAGGCAGAATACATGTTTCTCAATGCTGATGAAACAAAAGTTGGGATGCAAAAACATGAATTTAGGAATAGTAGCAGTAGTATGTAGCTATATGGCAATAACATTTAGAGGCTCAGTACTTCATTCATTATCATGTCACAGCCTCTGGATGCAGAACAGAAGTTTCTGTTCCAAGGAGCTTTCAGGAAAATTTTAAGGCAAGAGTAGGGGACTTAGCTAAGACAGGTGGACACGACAGACATTTTAGAACTACTGCAGAGTAGATAATGTGTAGAAAATATTAGTTACTGATAGACGTTCAGACAAAAATTTTTATTCATTGAATGCTTATATTGCCTGCACTATGCTGTGTTATCCAGCTTCTAGGTAGAAATGTATGTAAGTGGTGAATGTACATCTAGGTAATTTCTGTTCATCAGGTATTGTACTCATTTTATTGGAAGGTGAGACACAGAGGAGGTTATGGCATGCGCAGAAGAACAAAGGATTGCAGCAGAATATAACGTCCAAGACTTGCAGTTTCTTGCTGTCCCACCAAGATGCACCTCCTTAAGGGACATTTGTTTCATGATTTCATGTTCTGTTTGCCAGGAATGCTCAAAAGCACCTACACTGCTGACTGCCAGTGTGTAAGCAGGAAAAAGAGAAGCTGATAGTCATTCTTGTGATCATCATTAATAAAGTGATGAGCTCTTGAGCTGCACCCTCTCACAGAGGGAATGTAGTTGTCAATGTTGGGTTTCATTGGGTCTGTGGGGGCAGTGGGGTCCCCTCATTCTGTGGTTTGTTCTGAGTTCAGAATAGGGCCCATGTCCATTCTGTGATGGTCTGTGGTGGCAAGAGATTGGTGCTTGATAACCTTTGGTAAGGCTTAATAACCGGGGGACCTCTTACAGTTCCTGTATTCCTAATGTGCTTGTGTCTGCTGTTCCTTTATACTGTCAAAAAAGAGAAGTCATCTTGTTCCCCTGCAAATGGTAAATCAGAATCTCTCTGAATGGTGGTTAGTGTCATTCTTTTACTTTACTTTTCCATAGCTTTCCCTTTTATTTTTGTTTTTCTATCACTGAATAATATGCAGCCCCACAGCTCTGGCATAGAGAACCTGATGAAAGTGAACATATAAGAAAAATATTAGTGGCTGTACTCTTCTTTGCAGAGGTAATGGCCATTGACATTAATGGGAATTATGCATGTGTGGAAGAGGAGTATGGCCCCTTTACTTAATAGAGCCCTTAATATGTTTTAGTGAGCCATGGTGGTGTTCTAAATATCATGAAACCCAAAGGAGATAGAGAAAACAGCCTCTGGCACTGATGAGCTGGATTCATTGCTCTGAGGTGGATGGCTTTTTAGGAATGTTCTGGTTTCTCCTCCTCTGGAAATAGTTCTGCATGGACTATACATTGACATGAAAGAAGAAAAGGTAAGGAGAGTGGACAGAAAATAGGCAAAGGAAATACAGAGCAATCCAAGTTGTTGGATATCAGACTGTCTCATAAATACACAAAAGTTGAAATTTAGCATAATACTCACACATACCCCTATCTATAAGTTTACGTGTACAGTATTTTTGTCTGTTTTCTATTATAATTCTGGTCTAGCCCTGCTTTACACTATGTTCTGTTTTATGAAAGTAAAATGTGAAAATCTACCGATAAGCCAAAATAATAAAAACTTTATGGCATGTCAGGGTTATTTTTTTATTATTATTTTTTAACCTTGATCATGTTATAATAGTGAACATATGTATCCTTGGCCTTAATCACCTTGTCGAGTTAAAGTGTATATTCAAATTCATTTACATGACATATGATCTAATGCTGGAGAACAACAATACCATTGTAGTGCTAATTGAAAACTGTGAGCTGAGAGCCAGAAGAAACCACTGGTCTGATTGCTGAGGGTCCCAGGGAAAGGGATTTATTCCCACACCTGCAGTTGGTCCATAACACTAACATTGTTACCAACATCTGGGTCTAATCAGCACAGAGGCCTTGATATGCTGCTCCTGTGACACATAAATTTAGTATTATATTCATTTTAAAGGCCCCCTCTTTCAGTTTTTTAAGGACAAGATAGATTCATGGCTCCACAGAGTCTAACAAAGTAAAAACCACAAACAGAGTAAGTTACTGCCAGGTTTCTTAGACTATACCTACCTAGTATATGCCACTTAAATAATGGAATTTTATGCTCAGTTCTGGTTTTCAAAAATAGATCTCCACAGAATACAAAGTTCAGCTGAAAAACTATGTTTAAGGTAAAAGCAAACACTCTTTTGCCAATTTGCATATATCAGTTTTTATGGTGACATCTGAGCTGTGTCAGCCAGAGGAATGGCCGCGGAACCGGTGACGGTCCTGGTGGTTCACAGGAAGAAGCGCAGCTTTGCTGGGGTTGGTGTCCAACCCCAGACCCAGGGAGCGGCGACTGCGCCAGCCAGTGCCATCCTTGCGGGAGAGGGTACCTCAGTCTCCAGTTCAGTGCAGGATGGACTGAATTCCCCGTCCACGGTTTGGATCTCAGGCTCACTTTTACAACCAGTGAAATGCCTCTGTGATACCGTTTTCCTGTACGTGGTGTTGTGCATACGGAAGGCAGCGGGGAGGGCAAAGGCAAGATGCTGCTGGTACACCCGTGAGGGCTCAGCTGGGCGCTACATGGTTTACTCCACTCATACACGACAACCTGTGGGGCTCATGTGCTGCAAGAGATGATCTTGTGCACAGAGTGCTGCTTCGACATGTGAGAAAACTGGGTCTCTCTTGCAATTCAGCTTCTGTGACTTACACTTGACAATGCGCCGTGCCTTACTTGCTTAATTCTGTTGCTTCACAGGCCACTGTGAAGCTAAAACCCCATTCATAAATGTGATGAAAGCAGATCATCCAGAGCAAACGGAAACTGTGCAAAGAGAGAGAGAAAAAACGTAGGACTGAAAGCCAGGCTGCCTAGGCCAAAGAGCAAAATTTAATTCTTCATTTGTTGAGGATAACCAGTGATTATTTTTGCTAATGCATTCCTTGGCTGTCTCTATAACTATCCAGCTAACTGGCTGTTTGCCTTTGTATCTTCTTGTATTTTCCTGGAAAGTCTTTACAAACAATGGGACAAACAGGGACACCATTACAGAAGGTGGGTATTTTTTCTGCCATTTTTCAATATCTGCAGATCTTTAATATCTGTAAATGGTGAATATAATTACTCAGAGAAATTTTGTTAGCAGATCCAGAAATTCATGGCTTCTAATCCTACCTCTGGCACTGATCTTATGTAGCAGCATGGAGTTCGTTTAACTGTTGCCTCTCTTACCTTCTGTACCTTCTGGGGATAAATAATGCTATAGAGGACTGTTTACCTAACGTTTCAAGATAGAAAAATGCTACAGGGGTATAACAGAGGCTTAACACTGTGCCACTGACAAAAGTGTAACTACATCAGTTGACTGAAACATAGGGTTTTGTCTTGGTCACTCTAGCATCAAGAAGAATGTCCAACTCATGAGAAAACCTCTTTATCATAAAGGCACAAAATGTGTAGTTGTGTAACAGCCACAGCCTTCTCAGTACCCGCAGGATGGTGGAAGAGGGCGTAATTTCCATTTTATTACTAATAACTCCAACTGGAATTTTTAAACTGAGGAGTCATAATTTAGAACCAGAAGATGTCAATGGAGATATTAACATGCTGAACCGGATTCTCAGCCACTATAAATTGAGGTAGCACTCTTAATTTCAGTAGAACTACATTTCAACCCTCTTGAGGAGAAGGTGCATTATTTACAGTATGACTGCAAAATCTGTCACTTGATTTACCATAGAAATATGTTCTGGCACTAGCAATTGGTTTTGGTAGTATGCCAGTTTGCTGGCTTTGAAGGATTTCCAGTAGCCAAAGGGGAATTTTGGCACCCAGCATTGCCCTACCCCCATGCTCCATTTCTGTGTGCCTGCAGTGGATTTGCCCCTTTTCCCTTCCAGCTGCATCGATCCGTTGTCAGCTCCGCTGTCGTTCAGCACAGTGCCCGCAGCCCATAGAGCTGCCGAGTCTCACCTAATGCAGTCAGCAAGAGCTGTTCTCGGGGGGTCAGGAACAGTGCTCAGAAGAGAACCGCTGGGTAGGATTGTTAGAGACATTCAATTTGTACCCTTCCTCATTCTTGTTTCATTCACTGCCAGGAGAGAGAATGCCTGCTGTACCATTTTTCTGTACTCCTGACCGACCGACTTAGTGACCAGAATGAGAAATCTGAATTTCAATACCTGTGGTCTAACCACAGGTTCCACACACAGGAAAACCTCCCACTCTGCCCATGGGAGATACACGGGAGGAAGAAATGAGATTCGGATCCCTCGCTGTCTGTGTGAAAGGCTCTCTCTGTGCAGTTGTTTTGGCTTTTTAACTTCTCTGCATTGCTGTGTTATTGAAAGTCCTACTTAAATGAATTAAATTAATTAAATGCTAATTATTGTAATAATTGACTCATCAGTTTTGATAGGTCTTTCCTTATAAGTTGCTCTTATAAAAGGGGAGGAGTCTGGCAAAGTTAACAAAAGCAAAAGGATCAGAGTAATGCAATTTGCTGGTGCGGCTTTATTAACGCAACACTCGAGCCTCACAGAGATCTGACATTTGGGTTGAATGAGGTAAAAATGGCATAAGCACACAACCGGGTCGTATAACTGTATGGCCACTGTGTGGACAACATAAAGTCCAGGCTTGTATTTCAAGTACTTTACAGGCACTTTACTAAAAGTGTATTGTATCTGACTTCATTACATATTCTTCATGATGATGCAAGTAAGATACAACAGCTAGATTAGAGAGATTTGAAGAAATAATCAGAGTATGGAGAAGGCGTCTCACATCATTTCGTGTTCTTCAGTCAGAGTGCAATTGGTGGTGTGTCACAAGTAGAAAAAAAGTTGTTAAGCTTATGCTTTTGGAACATCCTGATCACTCAGTCGTATTTATTTTAATGTGTGAAATGCAAAAATATTATCAGATACAGATATGTTATTATTTTAATCATAACATCTTACTGCATTTTATGTAGTTCCTTCTAATGTGATACCAGGAGATCTAATGAGCTGTTTAGGGTTTTTTGCATTTCAAAGCACGACCTCCTAAAAATCAGGGTATTTCTTTCATCCAGGATCATTTTGCTGAAAAACACCCAACTTTTCAAATATTAACATATATTTGATGTGGAAAGGGACATTGGACTTATCACAACAAATGAAATTACTTGATTGTAAAATGCATCCATTAAATGAAGAAAAATTCACAAATATTATTCTGATACTTTCTCAGAACACTTGTGATGGCAGTCTACAGCTAAGCCCCAGTTCTGCAAGTCATAATATGAGAGTCTGCCAGGCACAGTAGTATACGCACATGATGCTGATTGCAGACCTGAAGACATTTCCCTGAGGTGTTTTCTAAAAATAATTTTTTTTTTGTTATAATCAAATTATCCATCCATTTTATTCTCTTTATGAATCATTCACAAGCTGAGGCTGGTTTCTGTGACTCTGTTTGTTATGTGCAACTAGTATAGAAAAGATAATGTGAAGGAATATCTGACTATACGATGCTCATAAATTGTACATTTCAGTTTTCCAGTATGGTCAGGTCTTCAAAAGGAACTGGAATCATTGCAGAAATGTTGCCAGCTTGTATATATCATCCTTTGAATTAGGAATCTGCTGCTATCACCTATTTGCCCTTGAACATCAGAGCCTTTCTTGTGCACGACTCTGATGATTCACCTAAAACACGATTCGGCTTCTTAACCCTCAGTGCATGACTGAAACATTCTAAGCATCAAAGTCAGGAACAGGAAGAAAAAAAAGAATTAAGTTTGAATATACAAGTAAGGCACTCTGCTCTTGCTAAATTCTGTGATGTTCAGGCACCCAGTTTCTCTAGATTTTTGAAAATCCTAGTTAGACTACTGATTATTGCAGCAGGCCATTTTTAGACTGCAAACATTAGGGCAAAGAAAAGCAAATGACAGAAGCTCTAGAAGTAAATGTTAAGAGGTATAAGAGTGAGCCTCATTCAAATATCCAGATACATGTTCAGACAGAGTTTTTGTCAGGTATTTACCCACTTCTAAACTTTCCATAAAAGGGATATCTGTATCTGTGTTCCATACAGCTTAATGACTGTTCTGTTTCAAAAGATTATAAAATCCTTGTGTTGCGTACCGCTATTTTATTAACCACAGCGATACTTTTTCCAGAGTATTCCAACAGGGTTTTTATTAGTACAGAAAATGACAAATTTTCTTAATTTGCAGTGTTGGTCTTCTTCAAAATTCCACGCTTTCAAATTGAGCAGATGATTAAAGGCTGAAAGACCATAATGAATCAGATCTGCACTATATGATTTTTGCATTCACAGAATCACAGAATCACAGAATGGTAGGGGTTGGAAGGGACCTCTGGGGGTCATCTAGTCCAGCCCTCCTGCCAAAGCAGGGTCACCTACAGCAGGCTGCACAGGACTGCGTCCAGGCAGGTCTTGAATATCTCCAGAGAAGGAGACTCCACAGCCTCCCTGGG
>Ga0065711_1002673_pt1 | contig 32249 bp, 27 predicted proteins | sample Hoacrofraction12_FD_59098 | JGI IMG/M metagenome (GOLD analysis project Ga0065711, IMG submission 59098) | Hoatzin crop microbial communities from Cojedes, Venezuela - Epithelial fraction 12 v2 (version 2) | ecosystem: Host-associated > Birds > Digestive system > Esophagus > Crop | place...
GCCTGCCCCCCCCAGCCCCCTCACGCCGCAGCCCTCCCTTGCCCCAAGCACCTCAGACCCCAGCTGCCCATTCCACACCTACCCCACGCCGCAGCCCTCCTCGCCGCCCTGCAGGCTCTGCTGCCTCCAGCCTGCCCCTCCACAGCCCCCCACAACTCAGACCTCAGCCCGACCCCTCCCCGCTCACCTCATCTCCCAGCCGGCGCCCTGCTCCCTCCGCCCTCGCCCCCGGGTCGGCCCCGCCCCCGTCTCTCTCGCTCACCAATCGGCGTGGACGCTTCCATCAGACCCCGCCCACTCCGCCGGCTCCCGCCGCTTCTCCTCGCGCGCGCCCTGGGCTGAGCATCGCGCCAGCCGGCTCTCGCTCGCTGATTGGTCCTCGGCCTCTGCCTTTCGGCCAATCGCGCTGAGGGAAGGAGGAGAGGCTCTCGGCTCCTCTCTTGGATCCGCCCCAGCCACACATTGGCCAATAGTTCTCGCCCAAGCGCCTGCCGCGCCCGGCTCTCCACCCAATAGCAGCGAGGGTTGCCATAGCAGCGGCGTAGGGGGATTAGCCAATGGGAAAGGGCGGCATTGAGTCTCGGCCTGCCGGGAGCGGAGTCGTCCGGAGGCAGCGAGCGCCGGGATGGTGAGTGCTGCCCGGCCCGGCCCGGCGCCTCCCCTCCCCTCCCCTGCCCTCCCTCACCGGCGGTGGGAGGGGGCCTCGGGCCCGGCGCTGCTCCCCTCCGGCTTCTCGGCGCTGCGGGGGAGGCCGCTGTCAGCCCGCAGCGGCCCCGGCCCCGCGGTGTGGGCTGGGGGCTGAGGCGGCCGCTGTCCCGCGGGCCCCGCCCGCCCTGATCCTGCTTTGCTCTTGTCTTGCCGCGCCAAGGCCTCCGGCTTTAAGAAGCCCTCGCTGGGAGCCGCGTCCCAGAGGAAGAAGGCGAGTCCCAAGCTGGAGCTCAGCGAGGAGCAGCAGCAGGAGATCCGGGAGGCTTTCGACCTGTTCGACACGGACGGCAGCGGGAGCATAGACGGGAAGGAGCTGAAGGTGAGCATCTGCCTCGTCCCAGGAGCGCAGTTCTGCGCATAGCAATAGGGGGTGACCGCCAAAATGACCTTAAACAGGAAAGGGGAGATTTCCCTCCCCCCAGCATAAAACCTTGTTGTCAACAGATGCATTTTTCTCTTCTCCTGCAGCTCTTTACTGCTGTATCAGGTGTCTTTAGGGCCGGGCTGGCCAAAATACGTTGATAGTTCTGCATTTTCTCAACTGTCGCCTTCTCTGTTAGTCAAACAGCAAAAAGAGTTTGTGCATATTAATAAGCGGGGTGTTTCCCACTTCGTGTGTGTTGCTGAGGATCGCATGCTTTGCAAATTAGGTTGTCCAAGCTATAGAACGCACCAATGTTACTAATTTTCATGCTTTTTATTTATTGTGAAACGTTTTCGGTCCCTCCCCACCCCTGTGGGAAGAACAATAATCCATACATCAGGACTTCTTTTGCTGTCAGAATTTGCCCTTCCGATTTGCTGGCCGTGTGTCCATATTGCTCCAGATGATCGCGAGATCTGATTTCAAACTCGCCGACTGTCCCTGTGTCAAAGGAGGAACAAGCAGAGCGTGTAGGGGTGCACACAGGTGTCTGCAGGTGCAGGCATCCTTGGATATGCTGCTTATAGCAGTGTTGTCAGAAAGGCACGCTTAGGGTTTGAACTGTGTTTTCCCAACATTCATTGAAATAGATTTTTGTCACTAGGATGAAAAATGAACTGGTTTAAGTTCCCTGTGGTCTACCAGCTGGAGACCCTCCATGTTTGTGCCATCAGATCGGGTTGGCAGAGTCTGGCAGAGTTGTGGGTATGACAGAAACTTCTTTCGTGGAGTTTCTTGTCTTGAAGTTATTTTGCCGAGACAGTTCTGGGTCTTCCATTTAGCTATCTTGCTTCCAGCAGGGCCCGAAATAAGCTCTTTTAAAAGTTATTATTGTTCATTGTCTTGTTTCTCATTGAAAAGGGAATACTAGTAGCAATTCCCTTGACAGGAATGGAATAACATTCCGTTTTCCAATAGCCTTGGAAATTGCCATCCACACAGGACTGTGTGACAGTTTGGGATTTTTCCTTTATTAATCGAGGTGGGACCCTTTATGTTCCGAGTTCCCATCACAAGGATTTGGAAAGTACATACCAAAAAAGGTATGCTAAGACTTTATAAAAAAATCCAAATTTTCTCAGAAGAAACATTTCTTCTGAGACTCTGTTATGTAGCCTGACCCTCCACATTCTTGCCAGTTCTGAGCTGGGGTGGTGGATGCGATGGTAAGAATGTGTTTAGGAAATTTCTGAATTAACTGAAGGACAACTCCAGAACGTGAACGGTTGCGTGCCTGTGTTCTGCATCGTGATGTGCCCTTGTGTGTACAGAGGAGGCATCGCTCTAAGTCTGCCCCTTACCTTGCTGTTTCCCTTGAGACACAGAATGCATGTTTTAACATGATATGGCAAAAATTTAATTTTTTTTCCCCTCCGTGGTTTTCTGTGTAGTTTTGTATGATTTATAAATTGGGTTTGTCCTTACAGGTTGCCATGAGAGCACTAGGGTTTGAACCTAAAAAAGAAGAGATCAAGAAGATGTTATCAGATATCGATAAAGAAGGAACTGGAAAAATCAGCTTCAGTGACTTCTTGGTAGTGATGACACAGAAAATGGTATGTACATTTTAAAAGTGAAAGTCATTTTGAAAATGGCTGAGTACCTTTCATCTCCTTTTGGTTTTAGTGGAAGATGAAAGCACTATTTTAACAACAACATATATAAAAGTTAGAATTGCAAAACAGGGACTACCCTATCTCATTTTTCAAGGTAAGGTTGAAATAATTATGTCATTAAGAAGTTTCTTTAACAATCAGTTTTGTGTGTGTGTGAGAAAAGGGAAAAACTGAAATCAAGATTTTTATCCCAGATTAAAACCAGCTCTGGCCTGCAGAAAGCTGTCGGGAGTATTGACACGTGACATGGATGGCTCGGTAGCAATCCATTGTATTTTCTTTTCTTGAGTTTTAAGATATTTACAGACGAAAACTCTGGTTTTAAAAATCTTAAAACATGTTGAGTAAAGGCAGATACTTCACAGTGGAAGATCCTGTTACTGAAATCCCAAGACGTCTGGCTAGATATGAAAGAAAAAAAACTCCCTGAAACCCCAAGGTTCAGGAAGCGTCGCTGTGTCTCTGCCGACCTTCAGCTGTTGAGTGTGTGATTCCTGCTGGCTGGGCTTCTTTAAATTTGCTCATGAAAGTTTCTCATTCTTCCTAATACCTTTATTTTGAGTGTTATCTACAACATAACCACTACTTTTTACCCTTAAACTTATGCTTACTTCTTTAAGGCTGAAAAAGATTCCAAAGAGGAGATTCTCAAAGCTTTCAAACTCTTTGATGACGATGAAACTGGCAAAATCTCTTTCAAAAACCTCAAACGCGTCGCCAGAGAACTGGGAGAGAATCTCACAGATGAAGAGCTGCAGGTTTGTACCTGGTTATGAAACCATGTCACACGCAAACACCCCCGGTCTGCCTTCGTGTGCAGCGAACAGAGAAAAGTCCAGGTTACGCTGTGCCTGTCGAGGAGGAAGGCTGTCACAGAATGTTCGTGTATTACTTCGTTTTGTACTTACATTCGTTTAAAACCTGTGTAAATAGTCAAAACCTGGTTCTCCTTCTGTCTGGAGAGCTGAGCCATCTCTGTGAGAGGTCTGCTGAACACTGGAGCTTGCAGCGAGGGTGACGAGTGGGCATCTCTGTCTCGGGGTGGGGAGGAAACCCCCACGGGGTCAGGTTTGAGGTAGAGGCAGCAGCCTCCCAGTGTCAGGTGCTGTCCTCCAGTGTCCTGTGGGATCTTCACACTTGAAGGGTTAGGGAAGTCTGCTCCCTCTCTCCTGGCAGAAGTGGAAGAGCTTGTGTCCATTCGTGAGAGGGAAGTGGAATCTGAGGTCGAAGATGGGCTAAGCATCCACGGCTGTCAAAACTGCGTCAGTAGAATTGCAGTTTTATGGAGTTACGGTGGTGTAACAGGAACAGCTCTGCTCCAAGCGCTTTGTTTCTTCCAGGAGAGTTCCTACAATACAACACTTTCTATACCGATTTTTGTCTAAATATATAAATAAAAACCTGCTAGTGTTGAGTTTAGTAAATATTTTGTAGCATAGTAGGTCTGCCCTTGAGCTAACGCTGTCCCCTCTAACACCATTTACTAAAAAGTGGTTCTAATTCTGAACTAACCTAGTAATTCTAATCCTAGTCTCATCTGCATCTAATTTCTGAATACAAATTTCTTTCAGGAAATGATTGATGAAGCAGACAGAGATGGGGATGGGGAAGTGAATGAGCAAGAATTCTTGCGGATCATGAAGAAGACCAGCCTTTACTGAAACAGAACTGTATTTATTTTTGCACTTGTATATATACGTTTGGTAGGTGCCTCACTTTTTTACAGTCTTTGATTTCTTCTGAGACAGCACAAAATATAGGTCAGTACTTTTTTCAAGTGGATGATCTTAAACTTGTGTTTGTGAACAGTTACCAAGTGCGAACGTGTTTACGTGTAGCAGCATGGTTGCTAGTTTGTGCTCGGAAGATGTTTACACTCCTTGTTTCCAAAGCCCATTTTCCAGTGACAGTGTTCAGATCCTCTCGGACTGAAAACCGTGTGTCAAATGATGGTGGTTTGGTAAAGAGGGGACTCAAAACCAGGTAGCGTGAATCTCTGTTTCCCCACAGTTGGCGTTTTTGGTCTCATGTCTCGGTTTGGACACAGCTACAGTAAACTCTTTATATGACATATTTGCAGGGATCAGCTTTTTATACTCAGTCTTATGGGGATTGTCCCCTCCCTCTTTTTTGGTATGTTCTTTAAACTGCAAAAAACTTGAGTAGATAGACTGCTGCAACTTAACTGACTGCCATTGAGTTCACACGTTTAAAGAAGAGAGGAGAGTTGCCAGTGCTGCTGCTGAAAGCTCTGTATGTTTGCAGGAATATTCAGTGGCTGCAAATATAAGATTGCATTTAAAATAAAGTGACTTATTTTGAGCCGTCAGAGTTGTGGAAAGAAGTATAGAAAAATGCAAACACATCTGCCAGTACAGTGCACGATGCCCTCTGGTCTGCTGATAAATAATAAACCAATTTTTGCAGGTACCTGAAGAGTTTCAGCTTTTACGTTTGGACTGTTGGGTCTTCTGTGGGGCCTTGGTCACTAAGTGCTTCGCTCTGGAGGCCGTGGTCGCAGCAGGGGCTGTCTCTGCGGGACGTCTGTCTGTCCATCCATCCGTCTGTCCCAGCTCAGAGCGGAACGAGGGATGGCTGTTACCTTGCATGGGAAGGAAAGGCACTCCCGTGGCTTGCTGCTCGTTGTGTTTGTCGCACTGATCGCACGGGTTCCCCACTCTCCTCGCGGGTTCCTCCTTCCCAAGAACCCCCACCGCTCCCTCGCTCAAAATCCCGCTGATTCCCTTGCGGGGCTTGCATGGTTTGCTGTAATGGGGGCACAAGAGGCCGCCAAGGAAGATCGCATTTCTCACTTTAACATCACGCACTCTGATTGACTTATCAATCAGCCGAGGTTAATTAAATCAATGCATGACGTGGATCGTCGGTTGTGGGCAGTAACGGCCAGCTTGTCACCAGACCTCAGGGACCGGGCAGGACAGCTGCGATTGGAGCGCTGAGGGCATCGCCGCGGAGCGCGCCCGTCTGGTGATGGTGAGCGCTGAGGAGACGGAGTGGGGTTGTCCTGCCGCTCTCATCCAGAGGCCTGCTGCTTTCCCAGCCTGGTTGCGAATCTCCTCTGTCACCTTTTCATCAGCACATCATGGTAACGCCACCCGTGCTGCGGGGACTTTGCTTAGGCTGCCTGAAAGAGGGCACGGGCGTGCAGCGTGTCCCTCATAACTCGCTTCGCGGGTGGAAAGCCATGTTCCGGCAGAATTGCTGTTGTACTACCCTGCCTGCCGTGGGAGTTCATACCAGCACGTAGAGCTCGTCGCCACTCTGCTGCTGACCGAACCCAGCCCAGATCCGTAGCGGGTTTAGCCCCTTTCGCTGTGACGCTGCGGAGTAAATCTGAGGAGTCCTCTACCCTATCTTCCTTCACAGTGACCCCTGTCCTCAACAAGTTGAGGAGGAATGACATTTTGCAGGTAAAATTCTCTAACAGACCCTGTCCTCTAACAGGCTTTACAAACATGGTGCAAGCTTGTGCAGCTGATGGGTGCTCAGGCTGCTGCTTTGCAGGGTGTGTTTGCTCAGTCTGAGTAACCCGGATCGGAGGCCTGGATCCCGTCCGGCTGTAGAAGTGACACAGTCGCTTCGTTGGCCACAGTTGCACTTGGAACTTGAGTTACTGTCATCAAACACAAATGACTGACAGTAAGCATAAATGTTGGAGATGGGGCTAATCATTTACAAGCACCTGATAAGCAGCAACAGAGCAACTGGTGTTTGCCACCTGTTGCCTGTGGACCGCTTGCTGTGCTAACGGACTTTGCTACCTGGACTCCGCTTGTTATGCAGCCGTCAGCAGTGTAAGGTTTGTGCCAACTTACTGGCCAGGTGCCCCTCGGAGGGACCAAAGCCTTCCTCCCTGGCCCTTGCTGACAGCTCTTTGCTGCTGTTTTTCATGGCCTTGTACTACTGATGTTAGGCAGCTACGGAACCATGCTCTCTTGAGACAAAATGGTGGATGAAAAGCTGTTGGTGGAAAGTTGAGGTTTTTTCACTGCCTTCATGTATCTGCTTGTTTCAGGCATCCTTCCCTCTTTGTTTCTATTTGATATGTACACCAAGACATCGCCCCATTTTCGCTTTTGGCAGATAACCGTAAGGGCTCTGGGCTGTGAATCGGGGCAAGAGGGGATGAAGAGAATCGTCTCTGAAGTCAGTGATGAATCGTCAGGGCAGCTAACCTTTACGTCATTTCTGAAGGTGATGACTCACTCAGAAAACGGTATGCAAGCCCAGCTGGTCACAAAGAGTGAAATTCCTCATGCCTAACTTTACAAAAGCAGTAGATTGGGTCACTGGTTCCCTGAGAGGAGTGTTTCCAGGAGTTTCATCTGAGCTATTTTGGAGATATAACTTTGGGTTAGTTGTCCTTACCCCTCTTGCCTCTTTCCGTGGACTACAGAGGGGTCAGGATGGCTCGTTCGGATAGAGACAGCTGCATCTGGGCAGAGATCTCCTTCCCATCCCCGAGTGCGGTAAGCACGCACAGCACCTAGGAACCCCTGCTTCCCTTCCTTAAACCTTTCCGCATGAAATTTCAGTTCTGTCTTTAGCCACAGGGCTATTTATCTTCAAGACAGCGGTGAGGAAATGCCCTGCATCAGATGAACAATTCACCCTCTGTAGCAAAATCATTCCTCAATACCCCCTGACACTGTCAGCACCTCCTGCAGGCAACAGCCACGCGAGCCCCTGCAGTGTCCAAAGCGCTGCTGTTTGATACCAGCTCTTTGTGTCATGTTCCCTAGTTCCTCATCGCCTGTCTGAGACTCTTGTGGCTCAAAAACTTCTGTATCCTCTAATGCCTGGCTGCATGCAGACGCAGGCGGTGCACAGAGAGCACCAGCTTGCCTGGTTCTGCCTCTCCCATCCCTCCGATTGCGTTGCAGGGCTTTGTGAGATGCCTGGGAGGTGACTGGGGCGTAGCTGGTGTGGCGTCAACATGATCATAGTTGCCAAGGTGTGATTGCATGGGACCCACGCTAAAAGGACAGTGAAAATCCCCACTTTTCCCCTAGTTCAGTCAAAGCCCACACCTAACTGCAGGCTGGTGTATGCATTGCCTGTGGGTGAGGGCAGGAAGAGCCAGCGTGGGCCTGGCTCACTTTTGAAGTAAAATAAAAACTGTAGCGATCGGATCATTTTGGGGTTTGTTGCTGGTGACTTCTTCTTGTACCGTTTTTCCCGCTCATTGGCCAATGAGTAGCACTAAAAGCATGTCCTGACCCAGAGTAAAAAGCAAATAATGAAAGCAGAATTCAGTCCATGTAAAAAGTGTCAAATTTTATTCAGCAGCAGAAACGTGTTCTTTCCTTTTGCCACCAATTCCTCTGTTCTGTGAGGTGGAGGTATGTGGGGAGCTTTGAAGTACTAGCAAGGATGACTGCGTAAGCAATCTCAGAAAGGGACCGATTCCTGTCGACACATGATGTGCACGTGCCAGGTCAGCCTGGTCATGGCTGACATGACCCAGGCAGCTCCTCGGCCACTCAAAACAAAAGACAGCGGCTGTGTTTGAGCCCTGTGGAAACCTGGCTTCTGCACGCCAGCTCGATGTGTGCCCACGCTCCAGTTGCTGCCAGGTTGCTGTCAGAAAGTGCTGTCTCCTTGGCAGAACATGGCAACGCTTCCATTGCTCCGGAGTTCTCCCTCCTCAGCAGCCACCAGTGGACTGGTGGGGGGGAAGAACTCCGTGTAGGTAGCAGCTTGTCTGTGGGCATGTGGGTGTAGAACGGGAAGGACGTAACCCAAGGCTCAGTGCCTGCACGCCAGAGGAGATGGGTTCTGTGGCTTTGTGGCATTCAGGCAAGTCTGACCACTTCATTGACCATTTTTCCAATGCCATCGTAGATCTCATGGATGGGGGCATTGCACATGAAAGCGCTGGTGGTCACCAGCTTGTTCTTCACATCCACGTGAATTTCAGTGACGTGTTTGTTCACGTGCTTGCAGCCAAGCTCCTTCATGGTCTCAGCAGTCTTTGCGTAAGGCCATCTGCAAGAAGAAAAGAGAATAAACCCAGTGTGGGGAAGCCGTCATTACACAGAGCGATTTGACGAAAGCCTAGAGTGAGAAGTCTGGATTGCAGAGAGAGGAGTGGTCCCTACAGAAGGCCTGCTCAAGAAGAAAGTCTTTCCAGAAATCTGAACATCTTCCTGACTCTAATTTATTCCTTTGTGGTGCTTGCGGTGTCTGTGTCCCTGTATAGTAATGTAACCCCAGTACAGCAAACTGTAAAAAGTAAGATCAGATTTCTAATTTTAACATCACAAACTCTGATTATTTATCAGCCAAGGTTAGTTTAATAAATGCATGATGTGGATCATTCATTCTGAGAGAGAACGTTCAGCTCATCACGAGACTTCAGATACCCAGGCAGGAGAGTTGAAACAGGGTGCTGCGTGTGTTGGGGAGGCATTGCTGGTGCTGTGATGTTCATGGTGTGATTTCGTATCAGCCCTCCAAGGTTACTTACTTCTCACACTCTGTGTCATGACCCACGGTCAGCTCGCAGCCTGGGAAGATTTTGGCTGCCAGCACTGGGGAAATGCAGCAGAGGCCAATGGGCTTTTTGGCAGCGTGGAAAGCCTTCAGGACGTCCTCCACCTCTTTGGAGATGATGCAGTTCTTGCCCTGGGTGGCCCAAGTGCTCAGGTTTTTAGCCACTCCAAAGCCACCTGAGAAAAGAGAAACAGATTAGACCAGGAGATTGGTACTCCAGGGCAGGATTTTTTTCAGGTATTACTTTGTAGAATGCTAAAATGAATTTGGTGGATGCTAAAATGGATTTGGTGGGTGGCAGCATTTGTCCAGTGTTGATAAAAGTACTAAAACCAGACAAGCTGAAGCTTTGTGAGCTGACTGCCAGGAGATGAGACATCACAGCACCTTTCTTGCTTCCATACAAAGCTGAAGCGGATAGCTATCGGTGCCCTGTTGGGTACTGGTTTTCACCCATGAGCTCTTTGCTGAATTATGGTGGAACACGCTGACAAGTTTTCACCTGCCTCTTAATCCTTGCTCCAGGCCTAATCCATCCCCACTGCCATCACGTGGTCGTACTTTCGCTGAGGATGAATTACCAGACTGACCAAGCTTTCCGCTTTTGAGTCACCCCCTCTCTGTCCCAGCTTCTGCTGATAAGGAGGTAGGCACGTTGGTGAGGGAGGGGATAGTCTTACACCCAGTAAAAAAGAGCTCAGTAGATAGTACAGAGGATAATTCAATTGGCAGTTGTCTGCCCTCTCCTCTTGGGGTAAGCTGCTGCGTTGCCATGTTCTCCTTTAATACAGCTCCAAGCTCGCATGCCAGTGCCAGCACAGAAGGAAGATGTCTGTCCTTCCAGACCCTGCTTCCAGCCTGTTTTCTTCACCAGTGGCTCTGCCCAGTTCCTCTCCGGCCCGTGACTCCCGTGTCATTCCAGGCTTATGGCATATCTAAGCTGTTCCCAAGACTCTGGGCATGCAGACCCTGCGTGCCGTCCTACCTGGTATGATGAGGGCATCCAGCCCCTTGACATCCAGCTTAGCTAGATCCTTGATGTTGCCTCTGGCTATTCTGGCACTTTCAACTAGCACGTTGCGCTTCTCCTGAGTTGGCTGTCCTTTCACGTGGTCCACTACATGCATCTGGTCAACATCGGGAGCATAAACCTCTGCCTGCGGAGGGAGGGGAGAGGTCTGTTATCCTTCAGTCGTGTATCTTAAGCATGTTAAGGGTCAGAGGGAGTGAATGAAAATGCTTGAGTTACTTTGTTAGGAAAGAACTTTGCTGGTGGATGCAGTGACCTTCAGGCTCACCTGATGCCTCATACTGGCATGGGGAAGGTTATTGTCATGGGGAGGAGAAAGAAAGAAAGGTCTTTTGTAGCTTCTGCGCAGGAACATTCACCCTGACCTTAAAGGAGTGAGGGAGTTGTCAGGTGAAAGCGAAGAAGCGAGCCGGAACTGCTTGGCTTGGGGCCTGAAGTGCTGGAGGGGGAGCAGCGACTCCTTTCCTTCCTAGGGAAGAGAGGTCTCCCAAGAGCCATTGCTAGCATGGGCAAGGAGGAGCGGCTACAGACTTTGGGCTTGTCTATTGTGAAGAAAAAGGAGGCTGAGGGGTGACCTCATTGCTCGCTGCAGCTTCCTGAGGAGGGGACGTGGAGAGGGAGGTGCTTATCTCGTCTCCCTGGGACTTAGGGATAGGATGCATGGGAATGGCTCAAAGCTGCGCCAGGGAAGGTTTAAACTGGACCCGAGGAAACATTTCTATACCGAGATGGTGGTCAAACACTGGAACAGGCTTGCTGGAGAGGTGGTTGATGCCCCAAGCCTATCTTAAACAAGGCGTTTGGACAGTGACCTGAATAATATGCTTTAACTTCTGGTCAGCCCTGAACTGCTCAGGCAGTTGGGCTAGGTGATGCTTGTAGACCCTTTCCAGCTGAAATAGTCTATGCTGTGCTGTGCTATGCTGTGCTGTGCTGTGCTATTCTTGGTTTCCTTAAGCAAGCATGACTAAAAAATAACAGGAAGGGGCTGCAATAACGCCTGAGTTTCCTCCACTAGAGGCCCTTGCTGATCAAGGGATGCGTGCAGGACCGTGCTCCGAGCTGCCGGCTGAGGGTATGGCAGGAGGGAAGCGACTGCAGCAGCTCCGGGAGGGAGGAAGAAGAGGCAAAATTATAGACAGCAGAGAAAAGGTTTGGCCAGATCTCAGCTTTAAGCCAGACAGAGGATACACACGTTGAAGGCTTTGGAGGTGGGTGGGCTGGCTCTGCAGCACGTCTACGTCACCACTGCGCCTTCGTGTTTCATATTGTGATTCCCAGGAGAACGGTTCTGACCCAGATTTGTGGGTGGCTCAGAGCAGAGGGTGATGTTAGGTAGGGCTCCTCTCCCTCCTCCCCCTGTCTCGCAGAGTGGCTGTCGTGACTGATGGCATATTTGAGTGGCTGCTTGAGGGTTGCCTTTTTTACCCCTGTTCAAGTTCAACTCATAAGAACTTCTCTATTTTCAGTTCTAATCTTCGGGAATTTAAAAAGGTGAATTTCAAGCAGCCAAAACCAAAAGTAGTCTTCTTTTTAAACAGAAACACCAAAGCAGAGAAGAGGAAGTGCAAGCCAAAAAGAATAGAGAATGCATTTAGGAAAGTTTGTCAGAGTTTGGATGCGCTCAGCACAGAGCACCAAGCCAATCCTCTCACCCAGCAAAGCTGCCAGAGCAAAGCAGAGACCGGGGAGTTCTCCACGCTCGCTGTAGCAGCTCCTACGCTGTGGCGTTTGCTTTGCCTCGGTCATTTACGCTTTGCAGTTCCCCTAGCAGCAATGGGGACCTTGTGATTTGTCCGACAAGTTGCAAAGCCCCATAGAGACATGTACCTTGTGCAAGAGAGAGAGACTGAAAAGCAGAGCAGGGCAAAAGGGGCCAGAGATGGGGCAGGAGCCTGCCAGGGTGCCTCTTACCTGTGCCCCCTCCCTGCTGAGATGCACCAGCACGGCCGAAGACTCGTGGATCTCGCTCCCATCGTACACCCCACAGCCAGCCAGCACGACAGCCACTCGCTTTCCCATGGTCACAGCCAGAGCAGGAGGATTCCCTGGAGAGCCCAAATTGCTGTGCATCTCTGTTCGCTGCCTGGAGCCTTTTATAGAGCGATCCCTCCCCCAGGAGCAGGTGGGGCCAGGAGGGTTGGGCTGCAGTTCTTACTGGCAAGAAGGTTTTATTTCCAGTGCCATGGGCAGGGCGTGTAAATATTATTTGTTTCCTCAACTGGCTGCTCCCTTGCAGATCTTCTTCCCAGCACGTTGTCTCCAAAGCATCCCCAGCTGATGTGACCAGTTCAACAGAGCAGCTGTGTTTTTCCTGCTGAACTGTCGATTTTCCATCCTATTTCAGACTAAAGTACCAAAGTCTTCGCACATAAGATGGTACCAAAGGGAGCCCACCCAGAGCAAGTATTCAAGCTGGTGCGTTCCTCTTTGTGCCCCATTTTTTCAAACCCTACACATATTTATGAGGATATGATATATCCTCGTACCCCATCTCTCAAGAGCAGACATTTTGCACTCAGTTGTAGTTGTTTCCTGGCCCTTGGGTCCTCAGATTAGAAATTAATACCTTGATTCTTCATCAACAGCACCATCTCTCCATTTGCCAGGAAGGTGGTACCAGAAGTTGGCAGAGCCCTGACCTCTGTAGGGGCACGTGGCAGCAAGACTGGCAGCATGCGATGGGGAAACTCACTCACTCGTGCAGAGACTTGTTCTTCCTTGTCCTTGATATGCTCACACCTGATCTGATTACGTACCTCTCTACTTTAGCTTTGCACTGCTGAAATAACTGTGGCCTGGTGAGGCTGTCTTGCCATTCTTCAGAGAACAAAAAACTTCATGCAACATCACTGAAGAATGTTTTTCAGGGGTTATTTAGAAGAAATTTTCCTTGGGTCTGTGTCATATTTGGAAGAGACATGAAGTACATCTTGTGTAGAATGAAGTAGTGTTTGGGAAAATTTGTTAGTTGAAGCAGGCATGAGGAAGATACTCATTGATAATGCATGTGATTCCATTTATTGCATGCATCTCTTAAAACTCGTGGTATCAGGCACCACATACTCCTAGCTGCTGACTATAGAAGAGGGAACAAAAAGTACATGAGAAAGGACCTGCAGTCCAGCTAATCTAACCCAGGCTTTTCCTTTCAGTTACTTTTATGACCCAAAATAGGAATCAAACTGTGACATATGTGTGGAAAAGCCCCAAAGCCTATTTAGTGATGTTTGTTTTGGTATCTAAGGTATTCTACCTGTGGTTTAGAAATATATTATTTCCTCTTGCATGAAAAAACAGCTGAATCATGCTGCAACTTGAACAGATAATTTCTTCCTCCTTCAGCTGGTTAGAGAGCAGTCCCGTTAATGATGGAACAAAGATAGCCAGAGGCTGATGATTTAAACAAACTCACTGCTTGCTGCAAACCGCATTTATCTCTGCCTGTTGCAAACTGACAGAGGTTGTTCCCCTTACTGGTATAGTGGGTTAGGTGTAACTGGACAAACCAGGCTTGTTCCAATGCTTGCTTCCTCGTGTGATAAGATCTATCTCAATAGACCTATTGAACCTAAAGAGCTAACTGCAATAAACATATTCTTGATAAATAATACTTTTCAGCTGAGTTATTCCATTCTGTGTGGGAATGTTCACACACATTTATTAGGGTGGAGACATTGGGCTTTAATAGTAACACCTTGCTTTAATCTGCATTAATATTCTAGTGAAGATGAGTGTGAAGGAACTCTGTTGCCTTAAATATCTTCTTGAAGGGTGAACATAGTTAAAGATAACTGTCCTCCAAAGGACTGAAGAAACCAGGAAAGTTTGGGAGCCATTATAGGGATCCAGCTGCACGATGGAAGCATGCCATCGTGCTCCGGCTGGCTCAGAGAGCAGGAGGAGCAGGGTCCTGTGACATCATCTGTGGACGCTGACAGTCTGGGGTTGTTCTGGATGCTGCTACAGATCCAATGCCTCTTGGATGATCCTGGAGGCCTGTCTTTGAGCTCCAGTCTGTGCAGCTCTAAGCCCCATTTCCAACAGCTTTTCTGTCCTCCAGCCCTGCCTGTGGAGCATGAGTCATGGGGGAACATAGAGCAGGATCTGCCAAGAGGTGCATCATGGGTTGCTGCTGCAGGGCCTCTGCAGAGCCATCCTTGACCAGCGCAGAAATATTAGTGTGAAGCTCTTTACGCTGTTCTGCATCTTTGTTCTTGTCAAGAGGCTGGGAGTGGAATTTGCTGTAAATGAGGCTAATGGGAACAGGAGCTGAGTCCTTCGTGGGAGTAGACCCTACACTGGTCCATTGCCCACAAACAAAACGATGGAGGAATGTACTTATGTCCAGGCAAGTGTTGCTCCTATTTGCCGTGAAAGCTCGGTTAGCTCTTACAGAACAGTTCTCTGCCTAATTCCCACTTGACATGTGACCCAACATGATCCCAGGGTCAGTGTCCACTGCCTGCTGCGGCCTCCCCTCCACTGGTGAAGATCTTTATGCCCTGATCCCGTATTCTCCATGGGAAGCAGTAGAAGACTGAGAATGAACCCTTCATGTCACCTTTGGGATACAGCGGCAATCGTGGCAATGACTGATACTCACTGCCTGCACACTCCTTCTGGGAAGCCAGCAAGGTTCCTCTAGACTTGTCCTCACACTGACGGTCTCCAGCCTGCGTGTTTGCATTGCCACCTCACTCCTGAAAACCCCTGAGGAGCAGTTCCCTGCCAGCGTGCGCAGAGGGGCTGGGTTAGGTAGATGTGGAGTGACACGCGGACAGAAGTCACCTTTAAGGGAATGGTGCTGCATCTGCCCTGGGTTTGCCCAGCACAGGACAGTAGTGCCAGGCATTCATAGCTGTGACAGGGACAAACAGCAGGACCATGGCCAGTGTTAGGAGAAATAACTGGTCCCTAAGGAGCTCCTGGGCTTGCAAAGCGCTTGTTTGCTCCAGCAAGATGCATTCTTTAAAAAACCTTAATTTTAACTGGTGTAATTTCCTCACTGGCAGTAGCAAAAAGGCACCAGTAGTAATAAACCCTCAGTGCTATTTTTCAAGTGTCTTTTTTAACAAGGGTTAATCAGCAGTAAAATTAACAGGCCCCTGGAGGGAGCTACCAGCAGTCCATGCTGACTCACAGGTTGAAATTTATTGCAGCAAGGAACTCGTTTGCATTTCCTCCGGCATGCAGAAGGGAACACTAACAGAAGATGTTTGTAGGGAAAAGGGGTGGAGAGCAGGGAGGAACGCAGGCCAGTGGAGTTGGTTTGGTTATAAAGACCTAGGGAGGAAAGAGAGGCAGCATTTCAGCCCGCATCTGGGTCTTCAGCGGACTCTGCGATGGCAGACAGAAAAGCTGAGTCACTGCATTCCACCATCGGGCTCTTGGGCATTTCCGCAGGTAGGGATCAAGTCCTCTTGGCACGGGAAGATGGGGTTGGGACTAGCTCTCACGGACCACCCTCTTTTCAAAGGGGGCTCATGAGCCTGTTTATTCTCAGTCTTCTCTGCCTAGGTAAAGCTTTTAGATCCAGAGATCCCTGTGACTGTTTCAGCAGCCAACAAAATATTTGTCTTGGCTTTAAAGTGCTGGCCTGAACTTTTGCACTGGATCCATCCTGGGTGGGAAGCAAATCAAAACTTTTTGGTAGTCATTTTCATAAATGATCTTATTTGGATGCACTTTCCTCTCTTTTCCTTTTCTAGCCATTTCCCCTGCAGCTCCGTTTTCTGTGTTCACTCCCTTTCATTTGCTCCTTCTTTGCATTTCATCCTTTGAGTGCTGCCCCTTTTTGGTTTTAGGCTCGTTTTCTGTAGGCACAAGGCTTATGTGATCATCCGTAGTGTATGCGTGCCTCTGCCTTTTGGGTAGCTGGAAACGGAGAGCTGATTTTTACCTTTATCTAACAACAAGGGAGCACTTTCAAACATGATTAAGTTCCAGTTTCTTAAAACTAGGCACACCGAAAGAGGTGATATCTTGGACAAAAACCAAGTTACAACACCCACCCCCCCTCAGCTCCTTAGATTTCATTAATTGCATGTCCTGTACTGTTATTTTTTCTCTGTTCCCTGCTCTTGCCACTCTGGTTCACTCCTGGTTTTTTTGGGCAAAGTTTACAAGCCCTTTCTTTTTTTCCACCTCGCTTGTCCCACGCAGGATCACTCTTACTGGCGGTGCATTTCTACAGTCTGCCCAGAGCAGCCCCTCTGATCCCCAGCACAGCTCTAGGAGTCCTGCTGTTGGTGCCGTCGTCCCTCTTGGTGTATGCAGGTGAGACTCAGGGGCTGGTCAGCTTCAGGGCCTCCCCCTGCCATGGCTTTGCATCTGTTTGCTTCACTTTGCCAACGCATTTATACAAACCGTGGCAGCCTTGCCAGGCAACTGATTCATTCTCCTGGAGGAGTATGTCAGCACAGCAGTTTTTTCCTATATAGGCAATCAAAGAAATCAATGTTTGTTTTGAACAAATGCTTTGCCAGGATCTCTGGGAGTTTTAACAGGCGGAATACATGATTTCCCAGGCTTTCTGAGAGTACTTAGGGCATCCATGGATTGAAATGTCATGTTGATGTGTAAATGCCAGTGATCTACTTATCTGAGAGAAAAAATCGCTGGTGATAACAAAGTCCATGCTTTTTAGAATGAATGACGAGTTATTTCTTCTTTTTCACTCAGAGTGAGGAGGGCATGAAAATCCAGGATTTGATGCTGGTATTTTTTTCCCTACAAAGCAGACAGCTTGGGAGCGACACTACATATTTTAACCCATAAAACATAGGTCCACCTCTTCTCACAGTCAGCGGTGGCACAAAGTGTTAGCAGAAACCGCTTAGAAGGAGCTGTATTGGTGGGACCATATGGAATGGACCACTGGGCAGGTGATGTTTCACAGCTGGTGGGAATCAACAGCCTGCTACCAAAGGCAGGGATGTCTGTGCTCCCGTATCCCAAGAGGTGCATACTTGTGTGATTACGGTCCGCTCTGTCTTTGGGGCTCATTCAGCAGAGCTCTTGCTTCCCTTCCCAACTGGAGTCTGGCTCACAAGGCTGTGTCAGATTGAGGAAGAAATGAAGCACAGGTCCATTACAAAGCTCCAGCCTGGATGGTAGCTTTCAGATCTATCCATACTGATCAATATCCTCACATCGTGAGGTGAGAAAGCATAGCAATAAAAATACGGTACTTTGTGATGTTGTTTGGGGGTAGTAAGTGGGTTCCATCCAACATGAAGTATTTCAAATCAAGGTCTTTGTCATCTGAGGGATCAGGATACCGAACAGGATAGTTCTTGAGAGGAATGGGTTTTGCAGTTCCTGTGCTTCTGTCTTCTGAGAAGACCCAACTATTTATGGGGATCCAGCAGGTTGTATGACACTTGTGGTTCAAACATTGAACCTGACGCCTCACAGCAGGAACAAAACAAACCACCAGGCAACCCAAAAGAATGAGGTGTCAGGACTTAATTTGCATTAACATATTATGGTCTTGTTATTGAGTCTTGTAGGTGTCGTGAGGAAGGTAAAGCAATGGCTTGCTGAACCTCGACTTCATTAGGGCAAACTGCATGCCAGGCGTGGTACCGTGTTTAGTTGAAGGAACTCAACTTCGAGTACTTGAAGTACTTTGAGCTCACCTCCGGCACTCTGATGAACACAAAGTGTGGTGCTGATGGAGTCTTTGTGGTCATGTCTACACAGTGTAACGGGTCACAGTGCAGACCTACCCAAACTAGTGACAGCTCCGTCAGCATCATGCAGAACCTGTGCAGCTCCTTGCCAGCACAGTGATCACACTTTCAACACACCATGTGCCTACAGCCCAGCTGCCTGTCCTAACTATCACTTTCCATAACCTACTGTCTCGAAATCACAGTTCTGTCTCCGTTGTCATTTGTTTCACAGGAATTCGGAGAAGCCTAAGAAATGCCTCCCTGTTTTTGTCTCTCTGCTTGACCATCTCAGTGTTCTGGTGTGGCTATGGAGTGGTCTTCATCCTGGGAGGGCAAGGACTTTTGAATGACACTGGTGATTTCCGCAATGCCTTGGTGCCTGGCCTGGTCACATTTACTTTAGCATTACTCATAATTGCAGTGGTGGGCTTCCTTTGCAGAGAGGTCATTCTAGCTATGGTTGCTTCTGCTGTCTCGCTTGCCAGTGCTCATGAAGTTGCCACGCATTACAGCACAGCTTTCGGTTCCTCTGCTGTGGCGTGCAATTATATGATTGTCTGCTTGGTTGGTGGTTATTTTGCTCTGGGAAGAATTCTCTATTTCCTAACCAAAGAGAAAATTGCCCTCCCTGGCACAGATCTGACCAAGAAGAAGACTCATAAACAGATCCAGTCCACCAGTGGCAGCATGAATCATTTTGTAGTCACCGGTCTGATCCTGAACATGCTGTCTGCCAGTGTCTTTGGCTGTAGGCTGCTGGGCGTCACTGGCAAACTATTTATCGGTCAAGTGCCCTGGCTGTGGGCAGCTGGGGTCTACCAGATTGGCGTCTGCATTTTGTCATACCGTGCCATGGATGTACTAATGGCTACATTCTTTGGTTTCACTTCCATCCTGAAATTCACTGAGGGCTATTGCCTTCTGTATCCAATCTGGCAAGCAGAGGAGCCATCTTTCTCTACTCCATTCCTGGTGGTTTTCTCAATTCTTTTTGCTGTCTTGGCTCTGTTTCTCACTCTTAAGAGCCCAGTGGATGGCTTGTATTTGCTGTTTTATGTGGCCTACTGCATTGCATTAGCTTGCTGTCCCAAGGGATTTTTTGAAGGTGGACCCCAAGGCGTGGATGTGGCCATCTTTGTGGTCTCAGCCTTGATGACTCTAATTCACCTGTACAACGTGAAAGCAAGTGCCAGGATCCCAACAGGGAAGGGTGCTGTGAAGGCCCTGCTTGCTCGCAGCAGTTTTCTGAAGCTTCGTGAAGGGGCAGACCTTCACACTCCCTACCTAGGCTATTCCAAGTACGCAGACGCAGAAGTACTTGGCTATGCATGCAGTGTCCTCGCTTCTTTTGCTATAACAATGACAGGGGACCCCCAGGCTCCGCTTGCTACTGTTGTAATTCCATGGGTAGTGGTAGCTGGTGGGATCCTTAAGCTTCTAGGTGGCTCAGTGGCCTTTTCCCGGGGTAAAACCCTGGAGAGCAGTGCCTTCATTCTCTATGCTGTCATGTGGATCATCTGGGGCTTGACAAGATATGGTGGCCTCTATGGCACTACCAGAAGCTTCCACACAGCAATAGGCATCATTGCATTCATGCCCTTCAATGGCTTCATTGTCTTCTGCACACTCTTCTTAAATATCGCCTGGTTCTTTTACTCCCTCGCTTTCTTGCTCATCGCTGTCAGCTTCTTGCTGGATGCCATCCATGCTCTTCCAGCTGGCTATGACATTGCTGCCACTCTCATCTTTGGTCTGGTCAGCTTTTACTGCTTCCTCTCCACCCTTTTCAACAGTGTCTTTGAGGGTTCCTGCTTACCAATGGGTAGGCCCATTGTGCAGCTTAGTGGTATGGGGGGAGGAATGACCAAGTGCCTTCACCTGCCTGCCAGGAAAGCTTCCTCAGTCAAGAGAATTGCAGGTAAGGGAAATACATAGGGCATAATGTGGGGGTGGAGGGTAAATTCTGGGAGGTTTTGTAGCAGAACACTATTATAAGGACATTTTTCCAATCCACTTGTGGAAACCATGATAATCTGATGACATTCTGATGAAGTGGGCCAAGTTATAGGAGTAATTAGAAGCTAAATATAGTACGGGGAAAATAAGACCAATTCCTTGCTAGGAGCTGGGTTTAGCAGTGAATTTGCTGTTGTCTCTCCTGCATCATATCCCTTTCTGCTCATCCAGTCTGAGATACATGAATCCTCCAGGCTAGGGCTGCCACTGAAAGCTTTGTACAGAGAAAGCAGGGCAGATGCATGGTGCTTGCTCTCTCCACAGGGCTGAATGACTTCTGGTCCTGATGAACGTGGCCCAGAACTTCCCTAAATGCCAATTATCCTCTTGGATGAATGCTAGAAAATACACTGTCAGAGGAAATGCTTTGTTAGTTGGGAAAAGGAGATGAGAGCACCAAATTGGCTGTTTCGTCTGTGACAGCTCTTCTGTGAATTACAGCCCCTTCCTTCTAGTCACTCAAGGGGTTCTGCCCTGTTCACATGCCAACAGATATCCTGAAGAATGGAGGGACTTGCGGCATCCCCACAGATACTGTGTATGTGCTCGTGGCAGCCTGTAATAGGCCTGATGCTGTGGAGAAAGCTCACCAGTAAGTATTTTTCTTGCTTCTTCTAGCCTTCACGGGAACAGCAAGGTGATGAGCCTGGGGGAGAAGATCCAAATGAGGAAAGGAGACAGTTGATCTGGAATTGTCTTCTAGGATATTGAAGGCTCCTGGCAGGTGATGGAGCCAGGTAGCTTGGATATCATAAGGAAACCCAAAGAAGTGGCAAATGAGGCAGGGGATTATTGTACATGTTTGCAGGTACATGTTGTCACAACCGAAACCCCTCTTGTGTTTAGCAAATGCCTGTAGCCGTACTTTTGTAAGCAGCCGGGACTCCCCATATTGGTGGGGTTTCCTGAGAACTTGGGCAATTGGGACTTCTACTCATCACTGTGAGAGAAGCTATAAAATTTTGATTTGGAGTAGACATTCCTCGTTGGGAATAGTCATTAAGGTCCCTTCATATCAAGTCAGCTGTTGAACAGTCCTACTTTTACTACAGACTGGTGACCTGGGGCAGAGCCTACACACCTTGTCTTAACTTTAGGCCTCACCAACACAGTTTCCTTTTTAGACTGAGAATAAATCCCCATCTTTTACTTTTTCTCATTTTTCTTGTCTCCTTTCCAGCTCCAAGCGCCAGGCTCAGGATCGGCCCATGTCACTCTGGATTTCTAGCCTAAAGCAGCTGGAGCCTGCAAAGCATTTGTTCACCCCCCTCCTCTGGGACTTCATGGAGGCTGCCTGGCCATCTCCTATTAGCTTGGTCGTTCCCAGAGGTGAGGAAATGTTGTTACTTCCAAGCTCTCTGGAGAGCTTTGGCTTTGAAACTCCAACTTGAAGTCATGCATCCCTGCCACGCCATGTGCTGCATGGCAGTATTTCTGGTAAGATGACAGGGGACCAGAAGTGCTGTGACTCTTCCTTGTGCAGGTGAATGGGTGGGCTTCCTGGGAATGAAGGACTCAGCTAAATACGTCGGCACCCCTCAGAGCATTGCCATCCGCATCCCTGACTGCACTGTCACCACACACCTCATCGACTTGGTGAGTGGCCGGAGTATGCTCATCCTGGCAGCACGAGTGACCAGACCTTGCCATTCCACTGCGTTCTACGGAGCAGGGTTGGTGTCTTGGTCACCAACACCCAGGTCTGCTGGAGGGGAGAGGGACAGTGAGAGGCTGGAGCACTCTTGTCAGCCCGGTTGGCATGTCACCTCTCCTCTCTTTTTTCTTTTCTCAGTGAAGAATCCTAGCATGTCCAGGCGAGTTTGGGGAGTGAAAAGTGCTAAAACGAGTAACTGTGGCAAGAAAAACATCATTAAGAAGGGGTGGGGTACGTAGGCAGCTGGTAGCTGATAAAAGGAATAACCACCAGGTCAGAAAGACAGAAAAGACGTAATTAACAGCCACTTTGTCTGATTTCCTACATAGAACACGTTTGTTGCAAGTGTGGTTTTATCTGAAGCCAGAATAACTTCAGAAGGTCCAGAATGTGGTCAGAGGAACAGTGATACCCTGCATGTTCTGCTCACTTCTAAGACAAACGTTTTAGGTCTTTGGCAATTGCTATTGCTGGAAAACAAAATATTCTTTCCTGATCAACATCAGTAAACCCCAGTTCAGCAGGGTGTTAGTCACTCATACACAGATTTGGTGGGACTGTAGTTGCCTACAAAGTAGGTGTCTCTACCTGGGTGAGTCACACTGAGTTCTCACTAGAGTCACTGAGCCTCACGAGTGAACTTCAGAGTTCAAGTCGTCTGTTTTATACAGCAAAACGTGCTCAGAGCTTTTATTCCTATTTTTCTGTCACCAGGTTGGCCCCATTGTGGTCACGTCAGCTAACCCAACAGGAGAGGCAGACACAACGCACCACAACCAAGTGTATGCCAAGCTGGGAGATAAGGTAACTGGGGCTCTGTGTCTTTTCATTCTGGCTGGTCCCAAAAGACATGGGGATGGAAGAACGCAACCATTTTGTTTTCACTAGGGAAATCAATAGATGACATGAAGAATCTGGGAAAGCATCTCATGAAAAAAGTCTCATGGACACTCCTCATGTTGGTGTCAAACAACAATGTAAAATATAGAACTTGGTGGGAATCCAAAATACTTCTATTTTATATGGTATAGTTATGGCTTGGCAACATGAGCTGGTTGATCTTCCAACACAGAATTATATGAGAACCAAAAAAAATGCTTCTTTGCTTACAGGCAATAAAACCACTGATGCCTGAAAGCGCCAGGGCTCCAGCTGGCGTTGAGCTGTCAGAACACAGGGGATTCCCACCTAAAGCTGAAGCTCCTCTATAACTGGTGCCTAAGCTACAAAATATTCCTGGCTTTTAGAATGTTAATAAGTTCTGGAAGTAGAATGGTCATGGCCATTCAAATAGCTGTCTTTCATTTCACTGCTAAATCCTGAGAGTAGTACACTTCGTATGTTCATGGCAGCCTTTGTGAGGGCAGTTTTAAACAGAAGGTGGTACAAATCTTCCAACTCTAACTCCTCAAAAATCTGGTTTTCGACACATTTCTTTTGTATTTGGGCCTTCTTCAAAGCTCCTCAGCTTATGTAAACTTGTCTTTGCTGTACTGCTGACCCACACCCCATAGAGCTCTCTCTCTCTTTGCTTTTATTAAGTTCATTCATTCCAAATTCAGCCCTTAGTGTCAACAGAGTGGGGCAGGAAGGAGAAGAGTTGCCCTTGATAATACCTGCTGTTGAGAGGGGGAAACTGCCCTCTCTTTTCGCAAGTGCCTGGGAAGGACTTGTTGTGAGCATCTGTGCTCTTCAGGTGGACGCAATACTTTGTGATGGGCCTTCTCCAGAGAACATTGCCTCCACCGTTGTGGACTGCACCAAAATCGACAGTGGAAACATAGGATTCTTCAGAGTCGGCATCATCCCCAAGTCTCAGGTAAAATTAATGGTGATTTTATTTCTGCTCCTGTTCTCCAACTCCATTAAGTGGGTTTCAGACTAGGGGTTTCCTAGTTCTGTAAGGAGGTGAAGAAATCTGTGGTAGCATGAGGATTTATTGTAGAGTGGTGTGAAAGAGCAGAAAAACAAAGCTCCATGTGTCTCCAACAAAGCCCGTGTCCTGATCCTGCCGCCGGACCACCACTGCACCTCTTTGTGCTAAGCATGTTGCTGGAAAGAGCTCTGAGATCCAAGGTCGTGGACCTCCGTGGGGCAGGCTCTCCATTTACAGCTGTCCCACCGACCTCTGAGCAGACAGAAATGCTTGGTGTAATGCCAAGGCTGAGCCCAGACACGCAGCACAAAAGAGGATAGGCCGTTATTTCAATAGCTGAAATATAATAGATAATAATAATAGAATAAACTAGTGCTTTCCCTTAATTACTAACCCACTCACCGCAGTGTTTACTAATTCCAGGTGCTGCAGATACTGGAGCAGGTGCAGAAGAAGCACACATTGGTTCCTAACAGTGGCACTAGCACCACAAAAGGCCAGGAGGAATGTCTCCATCGTAGCCACGCTGTGCACAACGGGGTGGGCACGGCTGCCTCGGGAGAGGCAGCACCGGTGCAATCCCCCAGCAACAGCTGCGAGAATCACACGCGCCTCTGACTCCCATGCAGGTCAAGCAGTTACGTGCTTGCTAGGAAATTGTTTGCTGGACAATGACATGTAGGTCAAATTGGGGAATGGGAGAGGTTTCCCAGCTGCAGGGGTGGTTTATTCATCTTAGTATAGATACTGCTAAAATATCCCAGTGCAGAGCTGACTTACAAACCACAGTCACCCAGGAGTAAAATTTTCACTTACGGAAACTGCCGGCTTTCACTGAAGACCAGATATGACCAAAGAAGGTGTTGTATCAGTGATGGGCTGGGCCCGGAGTAACAGAGCTTTTTTCCTTTCACTGGGAGTTCATACCTTCAGTTTGGGGCACAGAGTCACGTCAAATGTTTCGTATTTACATGTTGGGGGAGAACACTGCATGAAACTTGGAGTAGGAGTGGGAAAAGGGAACAAGTATTCAGGTACCGTGCTAGTGAATACAGTGGACTTTCTAAAATAGGTGAGGCAAAGCACGGCCTTGGGAGCTGGGGCTATCTTCTGGTACGTCTTCTCAAAATGGAGCTGACAGAACCCAACACTCAAAAGAAATGCTGTTTTCCGAGATGCCATTTTCTGTATTTCACAGCCAGTGTGAGGGTGGAATTACCATTTTGATGACTCCAGTGGTATCTCCTAAGAAGTGCTGGAGCAGTGTGGAAGACCCTCCCTTCCTGTGCTATCTCACGCAGAGCGCGAATTTCAGGAGAATCCCCCGCACTGCGTTTGAGGATGCTAGAAGCTGGTCTCTTGCCTTACAGCTTAACCTGACACATCTCATGGTGCTTTTCCTCCAGAGTGCAGATTTAGCGCAGTGGTAGCCGCTGACTGGGAGGAGGTGAAATGAAACTTCAAATCAACATGAGGAGTCTTCCTCAGCAAAGACTGCATGGCTGTGCAGTTAGTAGCTGGTTTAGCCTCTGAAAACTGTTGATCTTATTCTTACCTGACTCAGGTGCAAGGTGCTGATTGAACTACAGCTGAAACCAATGAGCTGATTCATTGATCTCACCTGAAGTTCTGCTGGAACTTGAGCATAAACGCTGTGCAGTCAGAGGAGCTCAACCTCTATGAACTACGGCAAAACCACGTCTTTTCAGCTTGTACTTACAGAGCTGGCTCTCTTCCTGCCGAGAAAGAAAATGCCGCGTAATTGAGTTCGTTAAATGATTTTACTGATCTACTTACTGTATCTCTTTGGAGTTTATTAAAACTGGTTTTTAGAAAGCAATAAAATATTTTCAATGAACAGTCATACGTCACACAGAACTGTGCTGTCGCCTGCGGCAAGTCCCTGGAAAGAATCCTGTGGGTCAAGGGGTTGTGGATTTCAGCATGCTGGCCATGCACGAAGGATCTTAGGAGGGAATCAAATTCCATTGCTTTCCGGGGTGGGGAAGAGGAGGGAAAGAGAAGATCATCAACCCCCCAGGTGCCAGCTCCCCTGCTGAGCAGTGCTAATGAGCTCGTAAACACCAGGGCTGAATTTCATCCCTTAACTCCGTAAAAAAAAAAAAACCATAAACATTGAAATCTGAGGAAGTGTGGTAAGAAGCATTAATCTGGAGAGGTGCTGAAGCCTCACAAAGCCTCTTGCTGTGGGAAAACAGCCCTGGCTTAAACACACCAGGGATGCTGCTGCCCTGTGCTGCGAATGATGATACGTTTTAGTGTGCCAGAAATTAAAAGTGATTTAAAAAGGTAGATTCATCACAAGATGCCTCACCTGGGTCCATTTCTCCTCTTTCACTCTCTCCACAGTGCTTGTTTCTTACAGAAAGTTTTCACTGCAGTGTCAGGGCACCGGGAGAACGTGGGAGGGAACAATTTCTCACTTTGCTGAGCAAGGTGCAAGACGGGGAGATCTTTCACTGAAGTTCAGTCCTTATTTTACCCCACCTGCAGCTGTCCTGTGCACAAGCAAACTGGAAAGAAATAGTTTAGGGAGGAGGAGATTTAAATGGGAAGTTTCAGTTAAATCACGGCAAAGAAATTTCCAGTATTTCCAGAGTTTTCCCAGAATTCAAGGTGAAGTAAAACACTTTTTAAGAGAAGCGGAGAGCAAGGAGGACACAGTTTTAAGTGGCAAATCCAAAATACTTCAGCATGAAATTGTCGAGACAAACATTTGAACTTTTTTCAGCATATTTTCTGGAAAATCACAAATCAAATCCGTTCTGAGGTACTGACAAGAATTTATCAAATATTTTCATCGCTCTAAAAATGTAGATTTTGGTCAAAAATGGTTGCCCAGGCCTCCTCAGAGGAGACCCTCCTTGAGCTCTTCTGGTGCTGTTCCTCTCCTGCCCTGCTGACTGGGAAGGGATTGCTCCATTGCAGTGTAGCAGAAGAGAGGGACAGAAGAGGATGTGGGGTCCTCAGACCTCCATCACAGGAGGAATTTGAAGTGACTGAGGAAAACCAGAGGCTTCTGAGAAAGGCAAATCTTGGTTGCATTGTCGATGATTTGGAGTCCTTTAGGCCTGAAAGGTCACCCTGGGAGACATAATAACTCTCATGAATGTGCCTCTTTGTGGAACAGCCAACAATAGCCAACCCACCGGGGATGGAAACAACCCAGGAAGAAGGGCTGTCCCACCTTGATTTTGCCCTTTGTGGAGTCCAGACACCCCTGTCAATGGAAAGAAAAAAAAAAAAGAATGGAAAATAGAGAAGTGTATTTTCCAGTCGCAGGAAAAAAACAGCTCACCCTTCTGAGAATAGAGCTGTGCCATAGGGACAGGAACTGACTCAACGTCATCTCCAAGGGTGCGTGTTGGTGTAGTGGGTGGACCTGATACTGGAGTGGGTAGAGCAGTTCGGGGAGGAAGGGCGGCATCACAACCACCTCTTGAGTGTAACCGGCCAAGCAGAGGCCTGGAGACATGGGCAGAGTCACGGAGGGCCCTTGGCCACCTCCAACTTCAAGAAACACCAGGAACTGGGAGCTCAATAGGGACAGAGCCCCGTCCTCTTTGGCTCCTGCTCCTGAAATAGGAAAGTCAAAGTCTGCCTGTAGCTTGGGATGGGATGTGAGGTGGAGGAAAAGGCAGAAGCAAAGTCCTGCTTAATTGGGTGGTAATCAGTCAAAGCAGAGCCCTTTGATCTTGACACTCTTTGAGGGCACAGCATCTGAAAACACAACCCACAGTGATTTTGTCATACTCACCTGGCTGCATTCTTCCTGGTACTCCTCCCTGTAACATCCAGGGCCTAGGGTCATTGCTACAAAATCACCAGGTGCTCCGGTTTGTCGCTTTTTTGGGAAATACCAAAGAACAACAAACAGCATATTTCAAAATCCTGGGCCAGCTCTTCAGCTGCTCCACAAAACACAGCTTGGATTTACGTACCTGATAGCCGAGTTGCGGTGCCCAGCCAAGAACCGGACAACCTCTAATGGTCTAGAGCCGGCTGGGAGTCCCCGGCGCTCATGCCAGCTGTTGTACTGAGTTTACGGAGCAGCTCTGAGCCGGGGCTCAGAACAGAGACAGCCGGGTGACAGCAGCCGGGCACTTCACCAAAGCAGAAAATAGCTCTGTTAAAGCTGTCTTTTGCTGTGTGTCTCCGTTGTTGTAATTCACAGCGCACCTGAAGTCGTCTGATGTGAAACAGCAGTAGGTGATTTATCTGCCTAGTGAATAAAAGCAATTGTGTAAAAAATCATGGGGGAAAAAGCAGTCATGTGGAAATTAAGCTTCTTGAGTCGTAACAAGAATAAACAGGATTAACTTCCATTTGTGATTCCATCACATTCCTTCTTTCTGCCCCAACTAGAAAAGCATCTGTTGGCTCCAAGACTGTCATCTCCTCTATGCACGGCACTGTCTAGCTGGGGCTGAGGAAGGAAAGGCTCCCTAGTAGCTGCATCTTTGGGCAGGGACTGGTGGGTTTAGCAGACTGTGTTCCCCTGCTCCATTTCCATGGCTGCTGGCATCCCGCTGCCAACGGAGCTCAGTTAATAACGACCACGTGTGTGAGGGCTCGTGTTCAGCTCAGTGGCTCCATGGTGTTTGCCTGTGACCTCTGATGGAGGCGATCCTGCACCTCCAGCTCTGACGGTGTAAATTCCAAACCCGGAAGTTCTCCACTTCGATCCAGTGTGAAGGTGCACAAAGACAACCAGGCACCAGATCCAGCCCTCCGCACTGGTTCCCATCTCAGTACTCAAGGCATCCCACAGCAGCACTGCTGTGGGGCCCCAACTTCTCAGCCCCATGGACAGGATGGAGAAAGATGGTCAGAAAGCGCTGCAGAGCAGTCAGGGCAAGGGGTCATGTTGGTGGGCTGGATGGGGAGGTCTATCCTGTACATCCAGTTGAGCACTGCCTCTGGCCATGGTTCTGCAGCTGTAATAAATACCTCAACCAAAAAGCCCATACCCAAAAGCTCAGACCTGTTAGTTCTTGTGAGAACCACCTTCTCGTTCCTTCCTGGAAAACACAAAGAGATCTTACTCGTGTTATTATCTCTTCCTAGATACCAAGAAGCAGGAATTTCAACAAATTTTTCTCCTCTGGCCATGAGACGGATGTCAGGGTTCAGACAGACATCCTGAGATAGACATATCTGTGGAACAGAGGCACTGTGGTCACTTCAGGGCCAGCTATGCCCAGGCACCTCTGAGGAGCCTCACGTTCTCCACGTACTGCTGCAGAAGCAGAAAACTCTTTGACCGCCTCGCGAGGCAGCCCGTCTTGGCTCTGTACAGCTCTCAGAGGAGCAGGGGTTGCAGGATCACACCCCGAATTTAGAGACATTCTCTACTTGAGCACCGCCATTCTCTGGCCCTATTTTTCATGTTATCCACCCAGCAGGAAGTAACAGGGGCCTTTCATGATGAGAAGTTTATTGCCAAGTTTCAGTAAACAGCCAGCTCTGAATTCCTTCTCTGACATAACACCAATTACTGGAGGTACTACAACAACCTTCCTCCTTTGACCTGACTGATGGTTCACACCAAACAATTGCTCTCTTATCTGCTGGGTTAATGACGGGTACCTATAACCAGTTTCTGACTGTTATGGGTTCCACCGTGACCTTGTGCGGTCAGGGACAACACCCTAAACTAGCAGGATATGCCCAGATTTCCTTTTGGTGTGCTATTCTTAGGAACCTGGAGGATGGGTAAGTACCAGCAGCACTGACTCTGCCCCTGACCAAGCTTGCCTTATCCCCTCAAAATTCCCAGAAGTCCCGTAACCGCCTCTGGCATCCTTTCCCCTTTAGCCTTGCTAAGGACCATCTCCTCCCGTACTCGGTTATCAGATCTTACATGACCCAAGGGGTACCACAGGCCCCCTGTCCTCCTTCTTAGCACCCCTTACAATTGCTCCAGGCTCTCCTTGCCTGCGGCTCCAAGCACCTGCGTTCACTTGCAAAATAAACCAAGTCAGAATTCAATTACCAAGAGTCTCTTGTGCTAAGTAGAAACGGCAGTAGAGGTGGAGGAGGAATAAGGAAGGAGCAGACACAACAGCTTGTACAGTTCCAGGTGTGAAGAAGAAACCTAATCCAGTAAGCAGCAATGACCATGATTGCTGGGACACAAGAGACAGTCTTGCTTCTCCTTGGCCACAGAAAGAGCTGAGATAGGGTTTCCACAGACTTAATGTCATTATATTGTCAATAATATATGTTCTCCGTCTTGCTTCCAAGTTCTAGCTCTCCAAAGACACGACAAAGTGTGAGTCAAAGGAGGCTAAAGGCCTTGCCCATGTCTCTTCATAGCTAAACTTCTGATAAGAAACAACGCAGCTTTGGGAGGCTGCATAACTGCAGACCAGCTTTACACAGCAGCTGTTGGATCCTTTGAGGGTACCTTGTCTGTGATACTACAGGTTTTGGTGCTTTTTGAACTTTTTGGATGTGCTTTGCCCAACACAATACAATTTGTTCTCTCTGTTGAGGAAATGAGTCCCACCAGGTCTCTGGGGGAAGAGTAAGAGTCGGGCAGGAGGGCACAGGAGTGTGTTCAAGAAACTCTAGAGACTGGTGATTTTTTCCTGCTACTCTGCAGGAAATTATGTTTAAAATGTGCATTGCTAAAATCATGTTAATGAAGTTATGAAGTCACTGCCTCCGGGAAGGTGCCTTTTCCTGATTTATAAAATTATCTGACAGATAAAATGAAACAATCAATCAGTGAAAAATCAGGAACAAGGAAGGAGAAGGGTATGGGCAGAGCAGAACCGAAACCAGATGGCACAACCCTGGACATGGGTCAGCTCTAGGGAGGGAGTAACCAACTCACGGGACCTGCCATCCTGGCTTCTGAATGACGGTTTCTTGTTTTCAGATTAAACCATGACTGGTGAAAGCTACCAGCTGAGCGTCCAGAAGAGTGGACAAGTTGGCGTTCTGTGCTGAGATGGAAATTCAGTGCTCTGGGAAGCTGAACTGACCAAATCTTACTTTCCTGAGAACGGAGGCACTGCAGAGGATTGGGAGACTTGGTGGTGCGGGCACATGTGCTGTCATCCTCCAGCTGTTGGTCTCTTGGTCACAGAATGGGCCTGTCCATGGAGGGCCGGATGGTCATGCCCTGATCTTCCCTTCACCAGGCTCCAGCATCTCTCCTGGAACAGAGGTGCGATGCCCTTCACCACTCACGACACTTAGTGCAATTTACTGCCTTGGTGATGAGAGCAGATATTCAGTTGTGCAACAAGATTTTGCACCAATGTTTCTTTTAATAAAATAATGACTTTCTGTCCCCTCGCCTAAAACCTTCTCTCCCATGCCTGCCTCTACACCTCTTTCCCTCTCTCATCTGATTGCATACCCAACGCTTGTCTCTGCCAGACCTGGTGGCCTATCCTTGAAAACAATTTCATTTGAGCTCAGCTCACTTCTGAGCAAGCGCTAGAGCGAGAAGGGCGGCAAAATGAAGAAACCCATTCACAGCAGAGATCTAGGGACAAAAGTGGCATGGGTTGCATCCTTTACCCCTAGCTCTCTTAGGGAATAAAGGCCCGGTTGCTCAGTGCTGGTTCCCATCTGGAAATGACCCTTCAGCAATATACAGCATCTCGTAATGGAAATCACAGCAAGAGGCGTTAAATATTAGCAATAGCCCTAATGAAAGGACCCTGTGTTCAGAGAGCTTGAATAAAGGGATTGAAGGCTCCCGTTGTTGATCTAAGGAAGGTGCGTTTGTTTCCCTCTAACCTTGCACAAATGCTGGCAGGAGTGGGCCAGACCAGGGGAGTTTGCTTTGAGTCCCTGGGAAGAATTGTGGGTGCGCAACCACGCCGACATTGCTCCAGCTCCCAACCTTCCCGTGTTGAGTTTACTGTAAACAGAGTCCAGTTACGTTTGTGGAGTCTCGACATGGTGCTGCTCACTCACCGGGGGCTGGTGACTAAAGACATTTTCCAGGTTAACTTCTCGTGATAACTGTTCAGAGCCCAGTGAGGAATTCTGTCATATATTTGGCTAATGTGGCAGAATTGACAACTGATGTGCAGACCGAAATCACGAAGGATGTCTGGAATTCCGATGGCAAATGCTAATGCGTTGGGCAGGATCTCATCACACGTGCTCAGGTTTAGAGCTGTTGCTGTTGGGAAAGCAACTCAATTAAACCCTCTTGGAGGCAGACGTGGGTGAGCGCCTTGGAAAATCTGGCCTTTTCTTTGGCATTTGTCAAGGATATCTGCTGGACATGAGCCCCCAAGACAGACTTCAATCGGTTTATAAATATCTCAATATGGCTTATAAATATCTCAAGGGTGGGGGTCAGGAGGACGGGGCCAAACTGTTTTCAGTGGTGCCCAGTGACAGGACAAGGGGCAATGGGCACAAACTGAAGCAGAGGAAGTTCCAGCTGAACATGAGGAAGAACTTCGTCCCTCTGAGCGTGACGGAGCCCTGGCCCAGGCTGCCCAGGGAGGCTGTGGAGTCTCCTTCTCTGGAGATATTCAAGCCCCACCTGGATGCGGTGCTGTGCAGCCTGCTCTGGGTGACCCTGCTTGGGCAGGGTGTTGGGCTGGGTGACCCACAGAGGTCACTTCCAACCCCTGCCATGCTGTAATTCTGTGATTCTGTGGTTTAAGTTTTACAGTTCCTCTGTGCACATGGTCTTGCACATGCAAGTGGGTGTTTCTGATCAACATCACC
>Ga0065711_1003187_pt1 | contig 32245 bp, 19 predicted proteins | sample Hoacrofraction12_FD_59098 | JGI IMG/M metagenome (GOLD analysis project Ga0065711, IMG submission 59098) | Hoatzin crop microbial communities from Cojedes, Venezuela - Epithelial fraction 12 v2 (version 2) | ecosystem: Host-associated > Birds > Digestive system > Esophagus > Crop | place...
CTTCTCTGGAGATATTCAAGCCCCGCCTGGACAAGGTCCTGTGCAGCCTGCTGTAGGTGACCCTGCTTCGGCAGGGGGGGTTGGACTTGATGATCCCCACAGGTCCCTTCCAACACCTAACATTCTGTGATTCTGTAGGTCATCTAGTCCAACCCCCTGCAATGAGCAGGGACATCTTCAACTAGACCGGGTTGCTCAGAGCCCTGTCCAACCTGACCTTGAATGTTTCCAGGAATGGGACATCTGCCACCTCTCTGGGCAACCTGTTCCGGTGTTTCACCACCCTCACTGTAAAACATTTCTTCCCTATATCTAGTCTAAATCCTCCCTCTTTCAATCCCCATCTTTCTTGTAAACCCCTCTGCATGTATTGAAAGGCTGCAATAAAGTGTCCCCAGAGCCTGTTCTTCTCTTAAGGTCTCCCTGGAGCCTTCTCTTATTCACTCATATATTTGCTTTCATTTATTTAAGGTGTAAATGGCTCATCTTGCATCGCTGCTAATCCCACTTCAGCACAACACAATGGAGAGACAGCATAATCGGAGACAAAAAAAAAGAGTGGATTTGGATGTGGCAGGAGGGGTGGGTAGTGCCAGTGAAAATACACATTTCCTATGCACTATATATCCCTTAGATCACCAATTCGTAAGTAGATGCCTCTCTGCCAATGAGAAAAAAAAAAAGCCCAAGTAAAATGATGTCCCCATATACCTGTGCTTCTCTTGCTCCAAGCACTTTAGAAGATACTTGAATATTTCACGTGTCACGCAAAGGTGTGCTATATACAGAGAGGTACTTCCTGGCATTACATTAGGACATCTTGCAGTGAGAAATGTTTGATCTTCTGATAGTCAGTTCACATCGTTTGGTTACACACTTTATATCCTGCTGTGTATTGCATAGGATCAGGAATGCAAAGGTGATAGGTTTGAGCTACTGGAAAAGCTGCCATTACTAACTGCTCCTGGGTTTGTTTCATCTATCAGTAAACTGTGTTAATTGTTTATGCATATGGGAAAGTCACTGAGTGATGACAATTACGATTAATGCAGTTAATAGCAAAACCTATATCTAAATTTGTCTAATATTTTCTTCCTTTCATATATTTGTGACTCTTTGCCAGCTCTTAATGCTCAGTCGCCTACTGAGGGTAAATTTCTGCCTACAGTTTGGCCATACACAAACCAGAAGTCTGTAAGGTGAGGCAGGATAAGCTCATGGAAGGCAATCTGCTGATGGGTCCCTGAATACTTTGACAACCTCTGGCTTAGATGGCCTGAGCTGAAAAATGTTGGAGGAGCTTGTCAGGGAGCAAAGGCCAGATGGGCTGAGCCAGCAGCTGGTAACCTGCTCCACCAACGGTCACTGACACAGAAAGGGATGAGCCAGGCCAGGGCCCAGCTGGGGGACTGGCTGTAAGCAGCAAGAGATGCAGCTGGAAAAAGGCCTGGAGACACGGTTGCCTCATGGGTCCCAGGTCTATCCGGGGGACAGGGCTGGGGACAAGCTATGACCTAGGTCTGACTGCAGGGCAGAGATAGGTATCACGACAACAGGTGGAGCGCCATGAGGTTCTGCTCCAGTTGGAAATGCTGGAGTAGGCAAATGTTCCTGAGGCATGAGGAGGTCACAGGGTGACTATGAGCCATGGCTGTGATAGAGGCAAATGCATTCTTTTGTGTCAGGCAAGGAGGGCAAGCTTTGTGCAAAGTCCCAGTGAGAATTCACCTGTACTATAATGGCCATTTGGCATTCCTCGAGTTCAAGAATGACAAATTCAGCCTGGGATGAAGGCAAAGACTAAGCAGCTGGTTAGGGGCACGGAGGGCCTACAGAAGACGACAATGACTGGAAGGAGCAAGACAAAGCCTGAGAGGGCTGCCCACACTTTCAAGAAAGGTATCAAGGATGAAGGAAGAAGGAGGAAAAGAGCTATTAAAGTGCAAGGAAAATGATGGTAAAGAACACAAAACAATTCAGGACTCCTTTCCAAGAAGACGACCTCGCCACAGACAGTGAGGCGCCAAATGTCTCTTGATGCATTGGTGAGGAATGCTGAGGAAATTGTGCATGCTCTCCGTGTCTCTGCAGAGTTCGTGCAGAGGGAACCAAACGCATCTCTTTCATCTCTGGCATCTCGACAACCAAGTGAAAGTCTATGGTATAAATGCCCTCCTTTATGTAGTTAGAGCATGCAGATAAATTTACAGGAATGCCCGGCAGCTGGGTCCAGTGCATATGGCCACCCAGGGCAGGGACAGCCCCCTGGGCCTCCTGGGCACACAGGCTGCCTTGGGGTCAGCACCCCAAAGCCCTTCTTCTGAAGGATGCTGGGCGGAGGGACGGTGGGTGGGGCTGTGCAGTGGGGGCCCATCACCCCTGTGTCACAGTGCCACCGCCCGGCAACGCAGCGGTCACAATGGCCCAGCTCAGGAGAAAAGGGAGCAGCCACCTTGTCCCGCTGCCAGAGCTGGCCTGGGGGCAGCCTGAAGACATTCTAGAGGAGGTCCTTGAGGAGCCGCTGGAATTAGTTGGTGAGGGCTGACGGAGGAAGACCAGAGGCTGGATGAGGCTGCTGCAGCTTCTCCGCTGCAAGGCCAGCTCCTGGTGGGGCCACCTTGAAAGCCCATCCGATGGATGGAAATCCTGCTTCGGCCTGAGGGGAAGAGACGCAAGCCCCTCAGGAGATGAGAACCACCAACCCCCAGAGCTGCCCAAGGCCATCTGGACTTTTCAGCTGGACAGCAGTGGCAAGATCAAGGCACTGCCTTCTTCAGGAGCACTGCAGAGCTCGCTGTCCTTGTCCCCTGTCAAGTCAGGGGCAGCAGCCGTAACAAAGGGGATGCAGAGTTGTTGCAAGGGCTCCCAGGGCTTTGGAGCACCCACTGGTGTCCCACAAGGCGTGGGAAGGATTCTTGACACCAAGGTCTGTAAGGCCAGGGGCACTTGGCCACTCTTGGAAGCCCCTGAGATGGCTCTAGCTTGAGGGACAGTAAGGCTTGGACACCTCCTGGGAGGCGTGACCAGCCTGTGGGACCAGGAGCCCGGTCTTGCTCCCATGCTCAGGGAATAGTCGATCGCCAGCGCTGGGGTCAGGAAGGAATTTTCCCCCGGGGCCCATTGGCACTGGTCCCCGGGGGTTTTTTGCCTTCCTCTGCAGCATTGAGCATGACCTCTTGTCACGGCTCCTCTTGTCCCTTTGGGCCAGGTTACTGCCTGGTTCTCGTGCACCACCAGGATGGCCTCTCGTGCCCTGCAGCTGCGGGGAGGAAGGGTTTTTTTTTCCCCCATGGTGGGCTAGCGAGTGTCCCTGGGGGTTTTTTGCCTTCCTCTGGAGCACTGAGCACAGCCCCTTGCCAGGGCACCTCTGGGCCCCTTCAGCCACCTTCTTGCCTGCTGCTCTTGCACCTCCAAGGCAGCACTCGTGCCCTGGCTCTCTCGGGCTCCCTTGCCCAGTGCCAGCTTGTAGCGGGAGCCAGCTCTGCTCTTCCCTTGGCTCCATCTGCCCAGGGCTTCTTGCTTGTGCAGAACAGCCTGGCCTGGGCAGGGCTGCAGCCTTGCTGCTCATCTGGAGCTGCCACTTTGCAGCTCTCCCTGCCTGCAATATGAGCACAGGGCAGGCACCAGAGAACCTTTCATGCATCACTGGCCGAGAAGCACAGCGACGGAGCAAGTTTTGGAAGGCAAAAAGTGTGCTTGTTATCGCTATGTGACATAGTTTAGGAAACACCACACTGTACCACACACTGCCTCCTCCTCCTCCTCCTCCTTCCTCTTTTGTGTGTGGTTTGTCCTGATCCTCATTCTTCACGTTTTCGCTTATCAGGAAACAGGGACTGCTTGGCCTGTGTTCCTGCTGCTGCTTTCTGCAGCTCGCTCACTTGCCTTTGCCAGACTGCGAAGGATGTCTTCTCAAGCTGAGCTGAAGAACGCATCAGCCTGCTCCTGGCTACACGTGTGCATTGTCCTAACGCTTGGGAGCATCGGCTCTGAAACAGGTTCACAAAAATAGAAATAAAAATAATATCCTCTTTCCACTTGTAACCTTTGTGTTAGGTGTCATTCAATGTGTGTCTGGAGCTGGAAAAACCCTGCCATTTATGGCAAGTAACACCCTCATCGTTAGTCAATTAATGATGAGCACAGGGAACAGAATAGAATAGAATACAATAGAACAGAACAGAACAGAACGGAACAGAACAGAACAGAACAGAACAGCACAGCTGGAAGGGACCTACAATGATCATCTAGTCCAGCTGCCTGACCACTTCAGGGCTCACCAAAAGTTAAAGCATGGTATTAAGGACATTGTCCAAACGCCTCTTAAACAGTGACAGGCTTCGGGCATCAACCACCCCTCCAGGAAGCCTGTGCCAGTGTTTGACCACTCGCTTGGTAAAGAAATGTTTCCTCAGGTCAAGACCGTGGGGCCTGATGGGATTCATCCCAGAGTACTGAAGGAGCTGGCTGATGTTACAGCAGGACGCCTCTTCATCATCTACAAAAGGTCTTGGGAGTCTGGGGATGTCCCCACTGACCGGAAGGTAGCCAGCCAGGACACTGCTGCAGAGGTCTCCCACGGAGCACTGACCCTGAACTGTCACAAATCTGAGGAGTGAGAGGCAGGTGAATGACAGGGCCCCCACGGAGGAGAGCCCTTGGGAGTCTTTGTCCCAAGGAAGCTATTCCTAGTTTCAAAATTCCAAAACTGTTATCTGAAGTGACAACTCTTTTTAATTGATCATGACATGCTCAAAGGACACTTAACAGGATGTGAATAAGCAGGACAGCTGCTTTGGTGACACAAAATGCAGAGAAACCATTTTGATCCTATTTCACAGAATGTGTTCTGTGTCACTTACATGGCATGATCACAGCTACCTAGGCTGCTTTCTTGGGATATCTCTGGGTTTTAATTACCCTGTCAATTAGAGTTAGAGGTATTAATGTGGCAATGAAATGATATGGATTGCTCATGAGTTCTGTTCTCTACTTGTTTGCATTCATCAGTCTTGAACGAAGAGGACTTTACACATTGTCTTGACACAGATGCTAATAAGCTTACAATGCATCAAATAAATAGGTGCCAGCAGCCATGAAGAGAACGAGCTGAGATAACGGCACAGTGCAGTCCAGTAACGAAGAGGTCTAGATTGTAGGCTCCTGGCTAGGGCAGAACACTCCATTAGTTTTCAGGGATGAATGGATTTAGCCAGTGAACAGGTAAAAATATTTAAGAAGAGGGGACTGATGACAAAACCAGCCACATCTGAAGACAATGGAGCAGGACAAAAGAGCATTGAATCCACATATGCTCTACGAAGCTATAGAAATAATTTAAAACTGAGTATTGAGTAAACAGAAATAATTTCCATTTGAATCTTGAACTAGGATCAATTAGAGAAGCATTCTTAGAGTATATGAAGCTATGTTGACTTACATCTCCTGAGAATACAAAGAACCAGACTAAGTCCCATGTTCATGTGCAAAGCATTTTGGGTCAACTTTTTTAGTTTCAAATGATCTGGATTAAGTTGGACAGCGTGTAAAAATGAGAACTATTATTAATATTGTATGCCACAGGCTATATCAACTTGTAGCAAATGTACATGGTTTTGTGCAGGCCAGTCCTTGCTTAGTGCTCTCCACATCTTTAATGGAGCAAATGCCTATGGTGTCCCTGGGTGTTTAAACTACACTGGTTCTCAATGTAAAGGAAAACATGCATAAAGTCCATACACTTCTAGATTATTTCTTTGTGTGACTCTTGGAAGTCATATCATGCTGTGATTTTAATGAGTTCTATCTTCACATGTTCTTACTCGTGGAAGGCCTTTATGGCCTTGCTTTGTAAACTTATTCCCTCAAGCAGTTTTATACACAAAATATAACTATTTCTGAGAAATGGCGTTCTAAGATCTCAGTGGATATATTTGGGTGGAGACAAAAAAGTATAAGCAGTTGATGCTGCTAGCCACATCAATAATAAAAGGGAGAGAATCCTAAAATTCAGAGTAGTTCTGATTCTTTTTGCTTTCAGTTTATAACTATGATTTTTCAGTTTGGACAAAAAATACACTTTTTTATTTTCAATCAGTTTCTTGTGCCAATTTTAATGCACAATGCTTCAGTACTTGGACTGAAAACACTGAAAGGGGAATGATAAGAATTCACACCATGGAATTACCATTACATAAAAACATTAGGTTTTATAATCACTGTAAAAAATACATTCACTCCCTCTCCAAAAGTTTAGGACCTAAACTACCTCTCAGCCATCCCTTTAAGAATTGTAATTTTCCTAATGGCCCGTAATATCAGTACAAGTTCCCTCACAGATCAAGGGCAGCAGATCAGTTTAAGAGCATAGATTCTCTGAGCTAAGGTTAACAGCCCTCTGTGTTTATTTCAGGAAGACCTTCCTGATTGTTAGAGATGCTTCTCTGGGCCATGGTGAAAACATTCTAAGCCTTCAGAGGGAAGGCCATTTGGGACAGTTGCAGACACTGACCGAATATATATTGAGCTAGTATTTATTGCATCTGCAACAACTTGAGTCTACGACTAGATTGTACACACTCACTGTTAAAATTGTACAAACTGATTTATTGAAATTCCTTGCAGATTATTTCTTGGATGTGTTTTCCCCATTCCCCTTTCCCTTCTCACATTAGAAATATCTAGCATAGCATCTTAGCTTCCCTAGTTTCTGCTGGAGGACTCTTTGGAGAGCTGGAAAGGGAGGCCACAAGATCCAGCCGCCAGGAATCTCTGTAGATGGGATAAAGCACTCTGCTCTCAGGTTTCACAAAGTCATCTCTTGTGCCACACTTCTGCATAGTGAGGCTGCTATCTCACTCATTTTCAGGGCTGGTCCTTTAGCAGGACCCCAGAGCCATGCCCTCTACCAGCACCTGGCCTCCCCTCAGCTCCTTCCTCTTCAGCTCATATGGCCCAAGCATCATGAAGCCTGATAGAGCAAGAAAAGGAGGGATTTACCTTGCTACCTTTCCAGTTCCTGCAGCGGACCACAGCAAAGGACAGTCGTTGCTTGTTTAGAGTAAGGTATAGATAGATATGTTATTCTCTGTTTCGTGCATTGCAGAAGAAGTAAGAAGCAGCTGGAAAGAATTTCAGGATCCATTAGGATTCATCACTACCAGCCTCTGTGCCATCAGTGTGCTAGCCTTTGGGCTACAGCATTTTTCTGCATTTAGCCATATCCAGCTAGCAGTGATGGGTATCATCAACCTGTTTCACAACAATCATTAAGAAAACACAGAGCCACCAGATGTTGTGATGGGCAACAGGTTGATGGGAGCTAGGAGACTGTTATGGGAATTCTCTGCCTTCCTTCACAGTCTCCTGCCTCCAGTCAATATCACCTTGCCAGAAGATCAGAACTTTTCCCTTTGGGACACCACTTCATGAAGGAGTTGCATGACAGGGTGGCATTAAAGGCCTTTATGCTGTCCACCCCATCTGTTTGAGGGCTCAGCTCCTTTCACGCAGTACAGTCACTCTCTTTCAACTACTTTCGCAAGGTATCCCACTTTGTGAAGGAAACTGTCTTTCCCTAACTTTACTCATGTAAGCTGAAGGACCTCTCCTCAAAGCTCCTCATTTCTGGGACTCATGGATATTCTTTACTCTCACATACACAGCAACTCTGCTATGCTTCAAGTTGGCCTTTTTTTTTTCACCATAGTGGAAAAGATGCAGGTGGCAGGAAGAAGAGGATCATGGTCTGCCTCTAGGTCCTTTGCTTTCCCCTCACTAAAATGGAAAATCCCTTCTGTTAGCATCATCACTGCTCTAAGCAGAGGAAGGAGGTAGCCTGGACCAAGGAGAAGGCCACACCTTTGATGGGCAGCACAGAAAGGGGCCTGGATGCCAAAGCAAGTGTAGAGCACGTCCATTTGATCTAGCGTATATTTTGAATCTAGATACTTCCCTGGTATTGGAATATCACTCTTGTCTAATCTTCTGTCTATTCCCAAAGGCTCACCCACCCACCTGCGTGTGCCTTTATTTCTGTTTTGCCCCAGTTCAATAAGCACCTGCTATCGAGACATCAAAGAAAACAATAGCAACAGAATAATGTTAGCATTTGATGTTATAGAAATAAAATATCTGAAGCAGAATAAAGCCACAAGATAAATGTCTTCAGAGTCATAAAAAAGAATGTCATGGCTTTAACCTGTTTACATGAAAGTATTTTCTCTGGTGGGATAATCAAAGTTTCAAAGATCTTGTCCTATATAATATCAAATCCTATTACTATTCAGCAAGGGAAAAGCTATTCCCTTAAAATCAAGGTCCTCTTTAAGAGCTTCCAGCAGCAAAAAGCTTGTATTGTGTGCACAAGCACACACAGAAGGCATCTCAAAGGGAAATGTTAGCCTCAAATTAATTTCTGTCAGATTTGATTGAAAAACTCACACATATCTGTCCATTGGAGGTTTGTGACCTGACTCTTCCTGACTGGGATTTGGTAATCAAATAGAGACTCCTACAACACATTTATCAGTTTTGCTGTAGTCAAGAAATATAGCTGTAAAAAGTGTGCAACAACAGTAAAATTAGAACAAGGAGATTTTAAATTATCACTGTGCAGCTTCATTTGTTCATTAACTAAAGGAGTGTCCATAATTAGAAAAAGGCAAAATGCGTATAAAAATAATTTTAAAATGTTATGTATCATGTCTCAACCAAGTTGTATTGCTGTAGTGTAATAGCATTCAAATGGATTTTTCCTACCAAGCCAAGGTCAGATCCTTAATTTCTTGTGCACTTGTTGTTGCTGGCCACTATTGCAGCTACTCTAAAAATAGGCAAGACCTCGATCGTTTCTCATGTGGCGAGTTCTGAAAAACTGTACCATTAATCCTTCACTTAAGTTCTCAAACAACTGCTCAACTTTTGCTTATTTTCTCTCAGTTTCTTACTTCTAGAACTTTAACATCTAAGAAAGAAAGAATAAGAAAATAAATCCCTTGAGAAAAGGTTCCATTTTTCACTCACATCTAATAAAAATGAGATACCCAAATGTAAAGGCAGCAGTTACAGATGTGTAACTGCATTGCCACATAGCTAACATTACACTGAATCCAGCCAAACCCCTAGTTGTGAAGCCCCATGCAGAGCTGAAGAAGCATAGTTCTTTTGACACAATAAAATCATAAGAATCCACATGTGCTGTCAGCAATTCAAAACAAGAATCTCTACTTTTGTGGTGATTTATACCAGGACAGCACACCATTTTGAACTTTGGCCTCATTATATCACTGACTTCATTACGAGACACAACTTCTGATCCAAATTGCTCACTATTTAAAGAAATGGTGGAAAAAAGGAAAGACATTCACTCAAATTAAACTGAGGCAGCTATGAGAATATCCTGTTAGTTGGGTCTAGCTTCAGAAATTTTATTTAGTTTGTACTATATCTCATTTAAACTTTCTTTAGAGGATATTTAAATGAAGGAGTTTGGGAAGAAAGCCAAGTGGAGAATAGGAAACTAAGGGGAGGGAGAAGAAAAAATGAAACAAACTTTGGCAGAATGGAGGATAAGAATCAAGAAAGCAAAGAAACAAGACATGGGCAACTGAACAATTGAGGGAATAGGAGCTGGACAGGAAGAAAAGGGGCAATAGCAGTCATTGGCAATAGAAGGTGAAAAATCAGAGGCTGAGAGAGAATGTCTAAGTTTCAGAGCTAAGACTACGATGATTATCTCAAGAAGATTCCTTGATTTCTTCCAGAGCTTCTGTGCAGAGGGTAATGAGTCTGCTCTGTCTTGTGCTGAGTGAAAACATAAAAAACTTGCAAGAACTGAGGCAGTAGCACTGCGACCAAACATCCAAGTCTCTAGCTGCTCAGGGCTCGATGAAAATTTTGGGTTTCATTGCCTGTTGCCTCAGTTCATGTGTATTCATTTACTCTGAGGCATTGTAGACTGCCACCATTTTGATTTGTTGTAACATTTTCCATTGTACATTCCTCTTTTATCTTTTTTATCTACCGACCAGATAACGGTGTATTTTTAACAGGCATCTCCATTGGGGTATTGACTAAGTGGCTCCCAAGTCCTCTGTCACAAGTCACTGAAACAACGAGATAGGTAAAGTAGTTATTGATGTTTTCTACTGCCTTAGTAGCTGACAGAATTCCCAACTATTTTTGGAAGAGGACGAAAAGAGGGAGTATAAAAATAACAGAATAGGGTAATAGGGTCACTTTAGAATCTATCTGCAGTCAATTGCAGCCACTTTCCAGTCCCAAAAAATTACTGTGGTGCACAAATGTAGTTTCCTGGCTATCATACCTTCACAACTCATCACATTCTTTACAAGGGATCGAAACTGCAGTGCCTGTGCCTTTGGGATGAATGATTTCTGAGGAATTACGGTGGATACAACTGAGTACCAAGAAACATTGATGTTTTCATGGAGTAAGGTCTCTAAAGGACCACGCTCCAGAGGTATGAGTTAAAGCACGAGCTAGGCCAGCCAAGACTGAGAAGTGACAGAATAGGAGAAGGGACGATCAAATCCATGCATAACAGGGATGACTTGAACACAGAGTGATTGGTCACTGTTGCTTACAAGAGCTCAAGAAAAGCAAGTGGCATGATCATATAGCATAGTTCAAACACACAGAGCTACTTTAAAAAAGAGCATGTAATTAAATTATGGAACTCACTAGCACAGGATTTTATGAAAGACAAAGGTACAAGACAATGGGCATGGAACACAGTGGTCTGGTTGCAAACCTTAACCAAATTCTTCATTCTAGGAAGTCAGGAGGATCACTCTGTATGTACCTTAATTTTATACTATTTTACTAAATACCTAGGAGCAACCACTGTTGAAAACACCTGTGGTGTGAATTAATAGGGCACTTATGATGCTCCTCAGGAAGGCAAAATGGCCCACAGGCAAATGTAATTACCAAGTCTTGCAATCATTGGTTTTCCTTAAAATTCCAGTTCCAGAAGTCTTTATTGCATGGGAATCTCAGATTTCACCTAAAAACCTAAACTTCTAATACTGGTATCTGTAGAGATCGAATATATGGCCTTACTGTGCCATATGACCTGAAAAAATGAGAGAAAATAATCATATGCACATTTTTTTCTACAAATTAAGCCAGTCTTATAGTCCTGGCTCATGATTTCGGAACACTACATGGATTTGCAGTTTTGCTTGTGCTTCAGCTTTATCAGTAAATATATTCTATTAAGCAGAAAGTTATCAGAAAAAAAACCCCACCATATTTCCAGCAACTGGTTATATAAAATACTGCATTTTTTCTTTCAGAACTTCAAGTAAGTGCTGTCGAATTCACCGAGTGCTCACTTCTATGAAAGTCTGGTCTAGGAACCCTTCATGAAGAGTCTTGTGTAGAAACATCCTCAGTTTTACTGTGTACCTTGAATACCAACAATCTTATAACAGGCCAAGAAACACATAGATATTCAGGGTTTGAGCAGAAGCACAGAACTGTTCATTTAGAACTTGTAATGGTCTGGTGGACTCGCAGGCAGGCTGAGGGGCAGGGAGAGGAACTCAGCCCTTGTTTCCTTAACAGGATCTGTAACCTGCGTTGACAGCACTGCTAATATTAGTCGTCTGAAAGATGGGCTGCTAATGACTGATTCTCAAACACTGCAGCTTTGTAAGTCTCCTGGAGCAGAAATGAACTCTGCTCAGGTTCAGAAAAAACACTGAAGGGGTTAAGCTGGCGGTTTTTTTGTTTATGTAATTTAATGGTTTGGAAGACAAAGAAGACAGGGTCGGCACCATTTAAGCAACAAGCTGTGGCCCATCTTCTAACTATTTCACAGGTGATTTAAAAAAAAAATCCCAACACTTCATATTGTAGTCAATAAAGAAAGAGACTGCACAGACAATCTTTTCTAAAATTTCTGTTTCGATACTGTCCTTAGTGAAGGGTTAAAAGAAACTGCAGCTATAGAGTCTAGTTACTGTAGAAGACACCTGAACTGAAAGGTGGTATTGGAGATCACAGTCAGTGTTGAATCAGTTAGAAGCTTTGAATCTAATCATGCCAGTTGCTTGGGAAAGATTTCACTAATACAAAAGGACAACAGAACAAGGACAGTAAATGTGTCTCTTGACTTTATATTGCTGCCTTCACTGCAGTATTTAAGTATTAGCAGAAAGGCAGCTAAAGTAACAATTCAAAACCCAAAAGCATTACTGAAATTAAAATCACAAAAGTCTTAGAGTGAAAACATCAGGATTTTTGTTTTCTAATCCATATAGCATTAGTGAAATATATTCACTTTCAATTGCAGGATTTTAACTTTACTGAGTGCAAAATCTTTTTTAATTTGTTCATTTGTACTTTTTTTTACTTTTCAGTGATTATTTTTTGTGATCTTTAAGTGAACAAGTTTCTATGCTTGCAAGATAAAGTAATTATTTTTATCAAGGAAAGAAGTATATAGCAGAGGAAAATTTTAAATACTGCCTTTCTAAAGGCAGAACAACTATCTCATGTAATTGCTTCTTATTGCTGTAACAGTTTAACGGCAAGTTTCAGAATTATTTTATGGTCTTTTACATTCTAGAGTTCGGTTAGAGGTTGCAGAAAACACCATTATGGACACAGCACCAGTTCTGCTTTTAGTACAGAGTATACCAAGGGAAAAGAGGATTATAAAATGGGTGTCTGAAGTCAAATTGCAAATGGTTAGAAAGTTTCTATTGCCACTTCAGAAAAAGAATCATGAACTTTTCTGTCCTGTGGACAATACCCATTTTTTAGCTCTAAAAGATTCTTTGTTTTAGTGACTACCCAGGCTGTGTCTATAACATAATAGTGAATTTCATTTTGTCACTTCTCATTTTCAGAATCGGAATTTTGGCTTTTCTGCTCCTGCTCCTGTGTTTGTTCAGCACGTACAAACTGCAGTGTTATCAGTGACATCCTGCAATGAAGCTGTGTTTACAGATATAGACCTTCCCGTGTTTCAAACATGGCTTTTAATTCTAACAGTAGTGCAAGTCCAGAGATCTTGTACCTGGCACCAGGCTACTAAAGCTAGTATTTCAGCATTTTTTCACAGATTTTGAGTGTTTTACCACGTAAGCATCTAGACCGATATAGCCTAAAGCTGAAGTCAGTAGAAGCTCAACATCTTATGGTAGTTCTGATCAACGTGCCCCGTTAGCCACCCAACCCACCAGTGCAATCTTTTCACTTAGATGTGGTTTCCTCACTCCTGGGTTTCATGAAGCTTGCTGAGTAATGATCAGGGAAAGAAAATGGGTATCCTGCTCTTCAGAAAAGGAGAGAAAGCATTTCTCTGTCTTACGGGAACAATAGTTTCTGCAAAGTCCTTCTGCTTCTTGCGCAATGTGGTAAGGGCTTATGCTCCTGCAAAGCATACTTTATTCAACATATGATACCACCGACTCACCTGCTGACAAAAGCCAACAGAGCTGGCTTGATTTAGAGCACAACAGATGGAGCACAGACTGCTGCCTACAGTTGCCAGTACTGTTCTCTGGCTTTGTTGGAACTGAAAGGCAAAATACAGTCCTCCGTTTAAAAATCTATCTATAAATTGCTGAGATCTATGAGTAAAGAGTTCTGTAAAAATGCCTCTACATTAATAATGGTGTTATTTTTAATTCAGCTGCCATTACCCACCATCTGTTTTCATGATTCATCTGCACTGCAATGTTACTCTAGTGAGACCCTCTGCTAGTCAGTGTTGCTGCAGAGCTGTTCATTCTCTCAAATCTAAAATATCAAAGGACCAAAGTGATACAGCACCAGAAAAAGGATTTAAAATAAATTAACAAACGAGGCATGCATTTGAGAAGAGTCTTTCTGTAAATTGTCGCACTTCTATGCATGAAGGCTTAAGTTGCATTTTGCAACAGTGGAGAAAAGAATGCAATTTCAAAAATTAATTCTCAAAGTCTACCTTATCTCATTGCATTAGGAATTTTTGAGTGGAAGAAGAGCAGAAGGGAGTCACACAAAGGTAGAAATTTAATGCATAATTTAATTGTTTTCAGGGTTTGTTTTACTTAGGTTAATAACCTAAAAAGTTAAAACATTAGTCAGAGTGGAACTGGATAGGAGTTATTTCTGTTGACTTCAATGGACTTTAGATCAGACCTAAAGAAAAGACCCGTCTCGCTTGTCTTGCTTGACTAACAAGCAGAAAAAAGAATACCACAGCACGATATAGAAGTAGGGCAGAGATGCTGGTCCTTGATCAGCAAAAGCACAAACCTTTCCAGACTTTCTCTCTATGCTCAAGCAAACACATCTGGATTACGTTACTCTGGAACGTAGTCCTCCCTGCACTTATCACACCTTCGTTGGAAGCTGGTGAAGGGATGGGGTCCAAAGTGTCAGAAGCACCTCAGCGCTCAGGTAGGAAGGAGGCAGACCGAGTGCTCCAGAAAGCCAGGAGATGGGGGAGTTTCCTGCCTTCAGCCCTGAGCAAGGCAAAGACAAATACCTCTGGAAGCTCTACTAACTGCATTTGTCTACATTTTCTGTGTATGTTTAAACCAGAACATAAACACTGGAAGACGCTTGGCTATAGCACAAAGTTTTTCTCGGTCTAGTGAGCTCCCCTACCCCCTCTCTTCCACCTCCTATGCATACACAATTTCCTTACGCGAAAAAAAATACTGATATACAGCTTTTTAGAATAGCTATTCCATAACATCTATTTCAGAAAATATCTAAGTTTAGAAAAGCCATAGGGATGTCTTCCTCTGAGGCCCAACTCTGTGAGGTGCCAATGTCCCTTAACTGCTCAGCATGTCGGAAGGAGGCTCTTCATATGCATCTACATTGCTCAGTCTCTGTTTAACGTACCACCAAGACACAGAAACCGCCTATAATTCCTGAGAAGCTGAAACAACACAAGCTTCCTGTGGCCCTGTATTAATGCTTCAGAGGGAAAAGCTGCAGGTGGATGTTCACTCATTGCAGATTCTCATTCTCCAGCATGTGCCTCTATCAGTTATCCTATACACCTCTGTCAGCTGGAGATTTCCTGCTATTGAACTTGACCTTGGAAGGTACTTTGCACATTGTTTTGCTTGAAAGAAAGGTCTTAGGAGAAAACATAGATGCTAATCTCAGTAAGCTTGTATCTTAGGTATTCGTTCACTAGCAGGAATGATTTTGTGCTTTAGAAGAAAACTTTCAAAGGATAATAGTGGTGTTTATCACGCATCATTGTGATCACTTTGATACTAGAAGTAGTACTCTTTATGTGAGCAGAAATAAAGGAAGCAGGATGCAGCAGGAAAACAGCAAAAAAAGGCAATAATTAGGTTATCTGTTAATCATTAGGACTATGGCTATAGTGGAACCTGTGTGCACCTGGCTAACATAACCATGTGTTTGCAGCACATGCAGTACAAATGGAAGGATAAGTAGCATATAAGAAAAACAACAGAGCTTGCTAGGGTAGTGACGCACACTGCCCTGGGAGCCTTAACCTTCACAATGCTAAGGGCCTTCCTTTTGCATTTCCTGAGCCATGTTTATTATAAGATCAGACAGTGAATTTTTGAGCCATTAACCATGATGTACATAATTTGTTTTGTCAGTATCGCAGAGAAGTGGATCTGGCATGTGACACAGAAAGCATGGTAAGAAGGATTCCGGAATTCTCTTTTTTTTGGTAAAGTTTAGGAACACAAGGTTCGCTAAATCTGTATGAAATGTTTTTTCATCCATTTGCTTGCCTGAGAGAACCTATTTCACTACCGATTTAATTACATATTTAGAAAACAAGAATTGTCATTACGAGTTTTCCTTCGCTCGATCCAATGATGTGTTCAACACAACATGAACAAGAATGATACTGTACATTTTGCTAACAAAGCTATTTTGCCCCTGACATTAATGTTAGAGATAGATGATTTATTCAAGCTCTAAAAAATTAAGTAACCTTAAGGACCTGTAGAGTGAAGAACGAATCCACTGAGTATTATATTATCTTTTGTTCTGATGCAACATCAGTTTATATTGATGGGAATGTTTCGAGTACTTCTAACAACATTGGATCATGTTCTTAAACATAAGTGCCAAAATGTTACATACAAACAATTTTGAAACAAGAACTTGTAGAAAAGAGGGCTGGCCCCTGTACTGAACAGCCTCAACTTGTAGTAGAGTTTGGATGTAAAGTTGGCATGTCACATTCTTCCCTGCAGGGCCAGCGACTTCCCTCTGTACTTGTGTGAGCTCAGATCTCACAAAAAGAAATGCACCCTTATATCATTTACAAGTATATTTTAAAGCAAGATTGTTCACTTTGGAAAAATCCCCAAACTCATAAAATTAAAAAAAAATTAAATGGGAGAAAAATAAAAAAACCTCATGTTTACATAGCAGATACGCTAGGAAAGGACATCCAGGATCAAGTCCAGTATCATGGTATCACATGCTACTCTATCATGTATTCCCACTTATATATTCATCTTTATTCTACTGCAATCAGTTTTCTGGATTTAGCTTGTGGGTCCAGTGCAGTTAATGACCTGAGTCTAATTTAAAAGTGTTTATGAGTGAGGTGAGAACTGGGCTTCTATCTACTTTTACATGAATGATTGAGTTTGTGATATACGCTCAATTAAAATTGTGCACACAAACTCATGTGGGATAGAGTGCAGCTTGTAAGAGGATTGAGAGGCAGGTGAAGAGTGCACAGAGAACTTTCATAACGTGGGAGTGGGATGAGAGAGAGCACTAAATTTTACAAGCATACTGGAACTGAGCCCAATAATCAGGCAATAGTTGTCCAAGTTTCTCCAAATAAGATAGGTGACAGACATAGAAAAGAAAGTGATCATGATTTGCCATTTATTATAAAATCTTGCTTTCAGCTTGGTAATCAAGTACAAAAGATAGCAAGAGATATTTTACTGTAGGGTTTTTCAACAGCATCAGCAGTTTCAAATGCAGTGTTCATCATTCTGTTCTGGCCAGAGCTCAAGAAAATAAAACATCTAAGGCTCTGTTTTGATGTACAGTCTACATCTGGTTAGAGGGTATACATTCAAACCCATTGACTAGTATTAGATCTGGAAGGAGGGCTCCAAAAGAAATAGCGTTGGGCTAATTCCAGCAATTCTCCAGCAGTCAAAGTCCTGATGGAAGTAAACTGGAGTTTTGTACTCCAGAGAATTTAAGCTGCTTTGTGATGCAAAATAATGACCTAGCAGAAGAGGAAAGGCTTCTGGAGAATGACTAGCTGGCATAATGGTTTTTAGATGTAAATCACTTCTTACAATCTGTGCATATTTTCTATTCTAAAAGTGAAGACAAATAAGAAAATGGAAGAGTTAAATTATTTTTCATCGCAGGAAGTTTAATAAAAATAAATGTAAAAGTTTCCATTAATCACCAGGCTTCTGAAGTGGTCAAGAAAGACACGTAGATGTCCCTATGGTATCCATCCCTTTTAACGTACCTGAGCTGAAGCAGGAAGAAGCTAAGTGGCATATACAAGATGCGGGGAATATTCAGTATAGCAAGAACTGAATGTGTATTTCCTGGATCTTTGACTTTAACCAGCGTGTGGATATTTCTGCTTTGCCAGCAGCTAATTCTTTCTGCTCCCAATTATATATATACACACACACATACATCCCAAAAACGTGATACGTTACAGAAAAATGTGCTGAAGACAAGTAATGCCCCATCACAGTTAATAACCTTTGAAAGCTTTAATGTGAACAATAGCATGTGTCTGTTCTGCAGATTTTTCATTAAAGTACATAGACCAATCTTTAGGAAAAAAATTAAAAAGAGATTTGAGGAAGTAATAACCCAGAGGTTAAAAAAATATTGATTAAGAAAAATATTTTCTTCATAAAGATAATATTTCTCTTTTAGCAAAAAGAAGCTGCTTAGTCTCCAGAAAAAGAAAACAAAGTATGTTCTGAAGGCACCCATTTCATTTGTTGTGAGCTTTGTTGAATAATGAGCAAAACTGTCATTCGTCTTACAACCTTCACTCACCTTACCTATCACACTGAAAGATTTAAAATTCTTCTGGAAAGTCTGTGCCACTTCATTTATTATATTGAAAAAAATTAAACACTAACTTTTAAATACTTTTAGGGGTTTTTTTGCAATGTAACTACCTGCCCTTTGGTGCCTAATATCTTCTTAGAAGATACGACCTGGTAAATTTAGTATGGATTACCACAGACTGCATTTACTTCTAATGAGACATAGTTTCTCCTGATCTTTTTCATCTATGTTCAGAGAAGAAAGATAAGAAAAAAAAAAGCTTGTTTCTGTCAGAGTTCGTTCTTTGGTGTCAGGGAAACATGCTGGGTTTTTTCCTTCTCCATCTTCCAATTTTTCGCCTTGATCTTGTAAAATATTACAAATAATCCAAATGCATATATTGCACTACTGTTTTGTAAATTCCGACTGAATAGTCAAATAGTCAAAGATAATGATAATGATTACTTGAGAATACATTTTTCCATCTTTGAGAAATGTGTTGGGTGGTACATTTCCAAATTTCAGGAGACTGGTGGGTGACTTGCAGACTAAGGCAAATGCAAATTAAGATAGCTGAATCAAGGGCCTTCGGAGGACTTCAAAGGGCTTTGGATCAAGCCTCAAGTTCTTAGGACTTTTCATCTCTAGATATCAAAATACTTCACAACAATCAGTATACTTCATTACTTCTATTCACTGATGGGGAAACTGAGGTATAGAACAGTGAAACAATTCTCCTATCATTTAGTGAGTCTGTGGCACATCACAGGATAGCAGTCAGCTCCCATGACTTTCCCTTTCTGCCATCTCAGTCAAGTTTTCTCACAAAGATTGCCTTAGGAAATAATAGTTGGGCTTGTTACTCCAGTAATTTTGCCCCCCTTCTGACTAAACGCCAAAGTAACACGTTATGTACCACTTGACAGAGGAGATCTGTATACCAATCCTTTAGGACTAGCGCTAGATGTATTAGTAAAACTCCAAAATCCCAGCGTGCTGTGCCTACCACCACCAACTCTCGTCATGGCAGTTCACTTGCATCTTTTCCTATCACCCTTTGATCCTCCCCATCTCTTACTAATCCCAGCTACTTCAAGGGATTAGACGGAATTCAGATGAGATCCTGTGTTGACATAGAAGTCTGTTCTTTCAGGCAGAAATTGTATCCTCTCATGTACATTCAAAAATAAGTAGCATGCTATCGTCACCACCACAATATAAATGGCTAATTACAATAAGGAGCTGGATGATTATAAAATAAATAACAAGATCCTCGAGTGCCCCTGTCCTATTGCTTCTACATCATATTATCTGTTTTATATGTTGGGGGTTGGACTGTCTGCATGATGTTAAATAGTTAAAGGGAAAGCCTGGCACTTTGTCACAGAGGAGCATTCTTAATAGCTGCTGTTTAACACATACCATGGGAAAAAAAGGTTGTGAGTGCCCATTGGATGAGCAACAGCAGTTAACTAATAAATACTATTCTCAAGTGATTCACAAACAATGAAGTAACCAAAAAGAGCCATGTTAATTTCTATTCTGTTTTCAAGCAGGAGAACAAAATCAATATTTGCTTAATGGAAAAAGGCAATACTTGAGGGAGACCATCAAGTGCGGAAGGGCTGTCCTGTAGCCAAAGCATAAGGCTGGGAAACAGGAGACAGAGAATTGCCTTTTGGATTGCTTAAAATCAGTTAGTATTGCTCTTTGCCTCACTTTCCCCACTTGAAAAATGGGAAGTTGCTTCTCGTGGATGCTGCATGAAGCAAACAGATGGTAACAGTTTTCAAGCACATTATGGGTATTTTCTGGCCTGGCAGTGAACGCTGTGGAGAAGTGTTGCTGGTGACCTGTCACCATCACTGGTGACAGCAATCCAGGCACAGATAAAACTGAGGCTGCTTCCTAGCACTGTACTAAAAATCTGCTTAAATGAAGTGGGAAGGTGAGGACTGGCATTCTGCTGCTGCTACGCACACTTGGCATGCAATGGGTAGAGCCCTTCAATATCCGACCCAACAGCTCATAAAAGTGTTATTATCCACAAAATACTTTCTTGGGGGCTAAAGAATGAGAAGAATGGGAAGAATTTATTTCAAATTCAAAAAATGGCTTTTTGGGAGGATATCATCCTATTATTGCCATGTGGCAGCTGTATTTATCCACATCCATTGTCAGGAGCAATCATCTTGTTAACATTTTTATACTATAACCACATGCTGTAGGAGTGCTGTGTAGGAATGCTATGTATAAAAGCTGCGTGGCCTTTCTTTCTATGAAATACTCACATCTTTTAAAACCTTTGGAGGCGAATCACTTCCTTACTAGCAACCATTGACTTCAGCAGGACTGATAACATTTCTGTGTCAGAGATTGGTGGAAAGTAAAGCATTTTTTAAATCCACAGCCTTTGGATAACATAACTTTCAACAGCCTTACATCTGAATTTGCTGAAATCTGCTGATAAATTACCAGGGCTAGGTATGTTTCCCACATCAAAATAAAACTCACTTAGAATGTATTTGACTAAAAAGGTATTGCACTCCAAGGTGGAGGAAGGTAAGAGGAGATACTTAAATAGTCTGTATATTACCTCAGGCTCCACTCACAGGAACTACCCTGCACCCGAGGGACCTGGATTTTGACTCTGACATTGCTCCATAATCAAGGGTTGTCCCAGGGTGAACTGTCAGACTTCAGCTATGTGGTCTAGGGTCAGATCCTGAGGGGATGTAAGAGGTTGGGTAGAGATGGCAAAGAAAACATAGCTGTGCAAAGAAGCGGGCTGATATATGCAGTTAAAGACATAATGAAAGAAAGAACTGGGGTTTTTTTCTAAGCTAGGTTATGATTAGAGCATCAGAAAACAGAACAGTAATTCCCAGTAATAACTGGGAATGAAGGCAACCTGACATCATTGGAAAATACACGGACATCTTTTTTTTTCTGTTGTAACCAGCTACATGCCTCTAATTCCATCTGTTCATAACCTATTGAATGTTTCAATCCTCAGTTTAACAGGGAATATGGAATATTTGGGTGAAGCCTTAACCCCTTTTTGATGAACAGCAAAACCCTTGTTCAATTTAGTGGAACTAGAATTTTATGTCACATCTGTCAAATGGCAGTATCAGTAGCTATCTGCTTGGCAGGAGTCTAATCATGGCTTAATTTATTTTGTTGCTTCTCCTCCCTTTTCACCTTTTTAGTTCTTTCCTTCCTTCCACTCCCTGGATCTCAGTTAAGCAGTATTACAAAATACACCAAGATGGCAAAGTTGAAAATTCACTTCAGAATGTTAGGGTAATATGCTCTATGGTTATAACCACAATATTATGCATGGAAAGCATACAGTATTCCTGAGGTAGGAACTCTGATAACCTCATCAATCATTTCCTGTACGTTATGTACACTATTTAAGTAAGTGGAAAGCTAAGTATTTTTCCTTGAGGTTAAGTGCATGCCAAGAAGAAGAAGAAGAGAAGTGTTTTTCACTGTAAATACAAAATAGATTTTCCAATGATCTATTTAACATTGACTCCATTAAAAACCTTCAGTAACAGAGCAGATCAGAAGTAGTGAGGGAAAATAATTATCAGAAATAGCATTTGTGAAGAAAAGGAGTATCAGAGAGCTTTACTAGGCTTTGGTGATTTGACTCCTGAGAGTCAAAGGCAAGATACAACACAGCTGTAAAGAAAATGGAATTTTCTGTATCGATACGCCAATTTTTTAAATATTTATTTCGTATATATGAATTATTTGAAGAATAATGGTTGACATTTTCAAAAGCATAAAAATGTTGGTCTAAACCTTTTCCTACTGAAATCAATAATAAAACTCCTATCAGCTTCACTGGCAGCAGGGATAAGCAGCTGCTTCTGAAAATATTACTTTATATGGGCTTTTTTTGCTGTGTGGAGGGAGAGGGTTATTTTGTAAATACATGTAATCTATATTTTTTCCACCTTGAAATCATACAAATATGGCACATTCAAAAAGAATACCATTTTTGTTTCAGGTGGAAAAGCCTTCCAAAAGAACTCAAAATCTTTAACAGTGAGAAGATGTGGCATAGATAAACTGATCTACTGGGTCTTCACAACACAGCAAGTGAGGCAGCCCAAGCCAAATACAAAGCTTCATACTGCAGTGACAACTCATCTATCCACTATATAGAAAAATATACCATACTACATTTTCTTCAGGATTGTATTTGATGAAAGTGTTGCTATGTAGGTAGTAATCTGTTCCTCCACTGTTTTTGCAAAATCCTTCTCTAAGGTACTTGAACAAATGTTGCTACCGCTGACCCTTTTAATGAATGCCTCTTAACTAACAACGGAAAAACCTTCATCAGGCATGAAATTTAAGATTAAAAAAAGAATGGCTGAAGTTCTATTAATTTTGTTCTAGTGTATCCTGAAACTTCCTTTTTCTTTAGATTAAAATACAAGTAGACTAATGATATCCAAAGTACGTCTGTGTGTCACTGTAACACAGTTTATATAGAAGAATGTCACTAAGATTTGGAAGAGAGATTTTTGTGATCTGTCAGTTTAGGTAAGCCATTTGGAAAGATGCTTTTAAATAGTGGATCTTCTTTGAAAGGAAACACACACCGCACAGAGCTGTTGGGAAACTTACTACTACATCATCTTCTGGTTACCCATGATCAATATCTGGAAGCAGCTGCGGCAGGTATGAGTGAAAGCAGCAGTATTTTACTGAGAGTCATGCAAATTTGTAACAGCCTAAGGAAAATAACAGCAAAATACCTGGGTAATATCACCTGTATATAGAAAGCCCACAGGAGCACAAAACTATTCTGCGTCCATACTGCGAGCTTGCTTCACTCTTCACCTCTAGTGCCCTATTGCCCCAATCACCTAAACTGTGCACGTGACTGTTCACATCCAGGCTCTCCTCTGTAGCGAAGAAACTTGTGCCCTCTAGGACAGTTTGCTCCAGGGTCTACTATAGAGTGATAATATCATGGCAAGCCCCATCAAGTGCGGCTCCTCCTTGAGACAGTCCTCCAGTGCTGCCCCAGAAGGTTTTGTGCCTTTGCATGTTCCTTTGCATCTCCTTCCCAGACATGAAAAATCTAAACATAATGCAAGACCCACCTGACAGACAGAAAAACTATCTTCACATCATTTCAGATACTTAAAATTGGAAACTCACAAGAAAGCAATGCCTCAAGACAGTCTGCACCGATCATCTTGGGAACCAGGACTCTCTTGCTGATGCAACCTATAACAAGAATATGGACTGAGGTGTCTCAATAATTCCGTAATGACAAGGACTTCATTATGCCAGTAATGTACATGATAAACAGTTGATCATAATGAATATGATAAACAGTTCTGGTAAGGTCACATTGCAAGACAGATAATTTGTAAAAATTATCTTAATCTAGACTGACGTTTTAGAAACTGAGATCCGGATTTTCAATTTCAAATTCCAGAAATGTTACTAAAACTATAAAATCCCACAGTCAAGATCTGGAGCCCTACCTAAATATGGATTTTCTTTCAAGAATTGGTCTCACTTATGAAGATAGGGAGCAGGTCTTGACACATACGAAGGAAGTCCAGTTGCTAAAAGCTAGTAAAATGTAAATATGAACATGGGGATTAAATTTAAGCTTGTTCTTGAGACTTTTGGACCAAACAGTATCTTAAGACAGTTTTAACCATTATGCGTTAATTTTAAATTAGATCAAATCTGAGTGCGTTCTTTGATGAAAATGCTCATTACTCAAATTACATTTATGTTTGACAATGGAATATGGCTCTTAGTAGAAACAAACACTAATGCTGCTTTAAAAAGATCAAACTAATGAATAACGAGCTAGGAGGAACATATAAATGTGAAGTGGGAACTCTTAAAAAAATAGTGAGGACTCTGCAACAAGACCACATAACAAAAAATATCCTTGAGGAAGATGTGAAAGCATCCATTATAGGTTTATATCTATAGACTTCCATTTTTATACTTTGTTTCAAAGAGAAAAAATCAGTGGCAGTAACTGTAAATTAAAACCGAAGAATCATAAAAATAGACTTTCTAGGAAACAGGAAAAAAAGAAGTCAGTGTTCGAAGAATTAAAGACGAGTGTTTTAATTCTATTAGGAAGGAGAAGGAATGCTAAAACAAGAATGACAGCTGGAAATGGTAGAGCTATTCACAATAAAATAAAAGCAAGAGAGGCAAGTATCTTGCATTAGTTTAACATCATCAAAGTCAGGTCCCACCAGGCACAAATGAAGAAAGATAGTAACAGATCGGAGGTATAGCAGACAACAGTCACAAAAAATATTTGTAGGATGTAAAACATCTTTTGTGAAAGAATCAGTGACATCTTTCTATTTAACTTAACAAAACACTAAGAGGTGATTTCATATTAGGCTACGAATACTCACATGGGCAATAGAAAAGTTACTGATAGATGATGCCATAGTGGGCACAATGGAGTGGCTCAATGGTAAAGTAAGACAAATTTAGATTTGCCGTAGAGATAAGGAAAACCCACTATGTACCAAGTCCTGCAATACTAGAACTAAGGGGCGCTTGTCAAAACGGGTAGGAGAGCTATAGCAGAGCAGTTTAAAACAGGAAAAAACTAAGAACTTCTTTAAGCAGCAGGCAGAGAACTTCTGGGCTTCACTGCCTCAGGAGATTGTGGAGGCAAGCAGTATCAGCAGGTCCAAAAGAGATAAACTCATCAAGAGCAGGCTCGTTAACAGTTACTAGAAGGAGCAGTCAGAGATGTGCCCTCTAACATCTCTAATTCCGTGCCAGTAGATGCTGGGGTAAAGACAAAGAGAGACGAGCTCAGAGGTACATGCTCTCCCCAAATAACATCTCTTATCGCCACTGTTGGAGACCAGGCGCCGGGCTAGATGGACCACTTTTCTGATCCGGTAAGACATTTCTTCTGCGTTCTTTGTTTTTCTAGCAGTGAGTATAACTGCCCTCAAAATGACTTATCAGAAGTGCAGGGAGTTCTGTGTAATTGGAAATGTTATGTCAAGGTATGTTTTCTTTTTAAAAAATGGTACCAAGAGGAATTAATTCAGGTAAATCTCATGGCCCATGTTAGGGAGGGTTCAGATTAAAGCACAGTGCTACCCCGTCTGGCTTCATAATCTATAGATCTACGAAATTTTCTCATAGTATAATAATTTTTCAATTTCAGACTTGCTCCTTATTTATCAGGCCCTCAATATTTTTAACTATAAGGTTTTTAAGAGGGTCTCTTACTACCTCTCCCTTTATATACAGCCCTTGTTTATCTTTAATAAATGGGTAATTGTACTGGCTTTATGTTGTTTACTGTTCTTCACATTTTTTCATCTTCTCTGTGTGCTCTACCTAGCACAAGAACATATCTTCAATAAAGACTGCCTGAGACTGGAGATGAAGAAGGGGAGCAGAAGAAACACAGACAGGGAGTGAGGGTCAGAGGAGGAAAGAAAAGGCTACGGGAAATGTTATTCCTGAAGGATTTGAAAATAATTCACTATAATTTGGATAAGTCTTTAAATGTCAGGCAATACAGATCAACCATTTTAAAGAATTTGTAATAATCTTTCTGATATTATTACCACCCTCAGTTTTATAAAAATAGGTGATCATTTAAATTCAATTTAAATATGCTGCAGTGGTGGCACATAGTGGTAATGTGTACTTCCATTACTTACCTTGACTTTTTGGTGATATGGCAAATTATACCTTGCCTTTTTGGTGATATGGCAAATTATACAGGGGTAATCTTTAGCTCAAATTAAAGAAGGTAGTTACTATGATGCTCATATGGTACTACTATGTTTAACAAAAAGATATTTGTTTAACCTTGTTAATGACTTTCCTACAAAGATTTGCATACGAGCTTAGCTTTATAAGCACAGTTTATCTAGCTTCAAGTCACTAAAGTGTATTTATTGGGTTTTTTACTTTATAATTGAAATGGTTTTTATAGTCATTGTTCTGGTACTTATTTCAGGAAAAAGTGTGATAAATAAATTTTAGAGGTGAGTTAAGAAGAAAAAAGTAAACAACTGCAAAATAATACAATGCTAGCAGGTGAAATAGGATCTTTTTTAAAGTATGAAGTTCCTGAACATATTTAAGATTTTATTTATGGAAGCTATGGTACAAATTGAAAGTATCTTCCCAGAAATAATTCTTTGATAGCAAGGGGAAAAAAAAAAAGCCTTTGCAAGTTTCTTTCTACAAACAAACAAACAGAAAGAGGAAAGCCTTTGAACTTCTATTGTTCTGACAACAATATTAGCTGTGCTTTATCCAGCACAGTGCTTTTAAATGCTATTAACTTACAGACAACACTGTTTTTTTTTTTAACTAAATAAGTGGTGGCGAGAGTGGCGAGCGATAACCCAGCTGAGTATTTTGTTGGATGAATCAGTCCTACTTGAAAGCAACTGAGAGCTCTTGGAGACTGAAATACAATAATCTCTACCAAATGGCATGGATACTTGCTACTTGTTATGTTTCACAGTAGTCAGGGATGAAGTGTGTTAAAGCAAGAGATAAAAATTCTAGCAGTATTTGGAATCTGAATGTTGGTCAAGGTCCAAGTTTCAATGATAATTCTGATTTCTGTGGCAAAAGACGCACCAGAAACTCCTGACAGACGTAAATTTTAGAAGGCTGGGTGGGGGTGCCACCATCCTGTTAGAAGTGTTCTGCAGAATTCCTATCAACTGGATGCTCTGCATTAAAGTAGGCACTATGAACATGAAAAGCATCACAGTATGCCTAAAGTCTTTATTTAAAAAAAGTTATGAAGAGTGCTATTTTTGGTGAACCAAGTTAAAACTAAACGACAAGGTAAATCTAGCCTATTACTTGAGATGGATCTGAGCCAAAATGCTCTACCTAAACTTCAAAGTGTTGATTATCTCAACAGGGATCCCAAACCTCTCCCACTTGTACAAGTGACTTAACCTAAACTTCAGATCTTCTGGCAGACAGTAAGAGAGAGTAGTTTTTAAGGCTAGGACAGAACATTTACTTCCCTTAGGCAGTGCTATATTTTCCACTTATGCTGAACTATGCTTAAGCTTTTTATCTCCAAAGGTTGACTGGGATGTTCTCAGGCCTGAGTCTGTAGGATGCTGAGTGCTTTGCGTGAGGTGCTGAAAGATTTTAAAATCCACTGATGTCATTGCTTCTTGATGGCTTTCAGCACTTTTGGAGGGTGGGTGTGGGAGGGGTGGCAGAATCAGATGCCAAGATACTAAATTTTCCTGACACAATAAAAAACTATAATCGTGGCAGACTGAATTAATACCTTAAATCTAAACAAGAAAAAAATTAGTTTTGTGTGTTTCTGCCAGAAATAAGTAGCACACTGTAAGTAAACCACATTGTTTATACCACTTACTCTATGTGCAATGAAAACAGGAACAGCTGTTCCTTGACTGCTCTGTTTGTAATAAATGTGCCCTGTTAGCTGTTATAATAGCAAAGTTTACAAGATCTGCCATCCTTTCCCTTACACTCTGTTTTTCTTGGCATTTATAAAGTCAGTTACTAATGTTCATTCTAGTTTAAAAAGTGCCACAAAATGTCTCTGTGAAGGGAAAAAAAAAAAACACAAACCAAAGAAAAAACCTCTATGCAGTTTTTTTTCCCCTAAAATTGGGGGAAAAAAAAAATGCAACAGGCAGTTTCCTTTCACTAGACATACAGAGTCTTCAAGTACCAGATAAAATACCTTGTGCATTACACACTACAGGACAAATCCTGGCTTCGTAGACAGCAATGAGATTTTTTTCGTTGATTTGAACAGGACTAAGATTCAAGAAGGTCAAAATGGGACTGGAATGAGTTCTCCGGGTAAGCAACACAGCTGTCAGCAAACACCTCTTACAGTCTCTTATGTAAGTTTATTAAGTCTTATCCTGAAATCAGTTAAATTTCTTGCCAGCAAGCTTCTTCTGAGGACCACACTTGTCTGACACATGGGAATCTACTTCTCATTTCCAGCCTAAATGCACTGAAAATAGCTGATACCTATTTGAACTCACACCTTTTGCTTTGATAGCTCTTTTTCCTCTTCAGCACTTGATTTCTAGACTGAGGAAGCTGAGCCTTTTTTTTTCTCCCCAGTCTTCACCAGAACAAATCTTAAATTTCTGTGATCCTTTTAGTGATAGCTCCACCTTAGATTTGGAATAGCTCCCATGGCAAAACCCAAGTGATAAAAAGTATTGCCCATTTATTTTTAGCTTTGGTTATATTTTTAACATATAAAGAAAGTAATCCGGGTGCAAGCAAGGCATTCATGTCTTGGTTTAAAGTTTTAAAAGAGAAAATGCAGCAGCTCCTAGAACTGTAGAAAGAAGTTTAGGCTTTCTAAAACCTGACACTACAGCATGTGTGGGCAATTCCAACACTGACAAATTAAGCAGAAAGTCCAGAGAGGAGAGAGGCTGCCACACATCTTATCGGAGGATCTAACGGAAACCGGAGCTGTGCTCAGCCAAGTCCTGCTCAGGTGGGCGCCGACAAACGGGCCTTGTCCCGGAGAGCGGGCAGGCCACCGCACAGCATGGCGGCGGCCGCTCTCCAACTACACCCAAGCCCCCACTAAACAGAGGCGATCTCATCATCCACCGGCGCGGCCACCTTCAGTCTTAACACAGGTGGGCGTATAAAGGCCTCCCTGAGGGAACCTAAGGAATTCAGCTTGAGAGAAAAGAAGGCAGAAGGAAAACCTGACTGGGGTGTGCTGTCCCTGTCGGGCCCAGCCTTGCCCCTGCCTTTGGTGCGGGTTGTCAGGCAGTGCTACCATACCCGTGGCTGGGCAGGCGCCACCCCCCTCCCCCGCCAAAATAACCAACCACGACAACGAAAAAGAAGGGAAAAGAAAAAAAAAAACCCGCACAAGAGGAACACCACCCCCCCACCTCGAAACTACATTTCCCAGCGTGCCTCCGCCCTCGCCCGCTTCCGGCTCCTCACGTGACGGCTCCTCACGTGACGGCTCCTCACGTGACGGCTCCCCGGCCGCGCCATGGCGGAAGCCGAGGAGAAGGTAGAGGCCGTGAGGGCGCTGCCCCGACGGACGGGGCGACCCTGGGGAGCGGAGGGACGGCGGGCCTCAGCCAGCCCGGCAGGCTTCAGCCAGCCCGGCAGCACTGCGGGGGGGCGAGGGCCGGCGGCGGGGCGGGAGCGGCGCTCGGAGATGGAGGCGGCGGTGCGAGGCCTCCTCTGCCCCCGCCGCCCTGCGTGGCCCGGGGCTGCCTGTCGGGTTGTGCCTAAAAAACCTGATAAAACGGCCAGGGGAGGGCTGCGCTTTTTGGGTAACAGCCGATGCGGGAAGCTGGGGGCCGGGCGGGAGGGAGAGGGTTAGGAATGCAGCTGGCACCGCTGATTAAGGAGCTGGAGGGCCCGTCTGAAATGGGTGGGCAGCTGTGGTTTTACCGGGTGGCACAGAGAGAGACCTGAGCCGGTTCATCTCCAGAGGGAGGGCTTCCTCCTGAGGCAGAATGTGAGCAGTTCGGTGTGCCTGACCCGGGGTTCTCGAAAGCGGGTGTTCTCCTCGAGCTGCCCCTGCCTAGACCCCTCCTTCCCGAGAAAAACCTAACATAAAGGTGAGAAGTGAAGCTCCCAGTCCTTTCGGGTACTTTCTTTGCTGAGCCAGCACGTGTATTTTTGGTGTGCAGTTAAGCTGTGTGATGTTTGTCCATCCTGGATGCCTGAAGGTGGGGGAGTCTCAAAATTACCTCAGGGAACTGACCTTAGCTGGAAATTGGGATCTGGTTCCCGGCTTCCCCGCTGTCAGGGGTTTTGCTGGGAGAGGCTGGCTTCTCTGGGCGAGGCTTCGGGGCCCGCTGTGGTGAGTTCTTAACTGTCGCCGCCTTTGGGAGGGTTCTCAGAGTAAAACTAACCCTGGCAAATCTTCTTACCTTCTCTGATAATACAAGAGGTTAAAATGGCCTGTGTTTTGCTCTCTTTGGGCTACAATAGGAAAGTTTGCTGATTTCTGCTGATTTCCTGTGGGCAGCACGTGCACCCCTGCCGACAGGGATGTGGGTGTTGCGCATGTGGGTGAGCGGCGGCTGCACAGGTTCTGTCAAACCCAAGTTTCGTGGTTGTCCCCTCCCAGCAGCTTGAAGTTAAGGGCCAAAAAGTATAGTTGATATGATCTGATTATATAACGGCGGGGAAGGAAAAACCCCCTATCCATCAAGTTGGAAAGCCAGATTAAGAATTTATGGAGAAGTTATGCTGGATCTGCTAAGTGAGAGACTATAAAGGTGAGAGATTACTTCAGATTTCTGTGGCTTCCTCATCCGTGTTCCCGTTCTCCAATCTTAGGCTACTTGAGCAACCGCGTTTGTCAGCTGGCTGAAGCGTGCTGCACATTCTCCTGTAGAGTCAGAGATGTACCAATGACAGCTATTCCTACATGAGTTGGGATTCTGGTTGTCTACAAATCCCTGTTGAGGGATTTCCTTTTCACAGTTACAAGGCTACTAAAAAGTACAAGTGGGAGATAATCCTCTCAGCTCATGCATTTGGAGGGGCGGGAGAGGAACCTGACAAAACTCCAGGGCAGTCATAACTGCAGTTTGCTCTGCCAGGTTGACTGTGTGCGTGGGAGAACTCGGGCAAAAAGCTTTTCATAGTAAGTTGCTAGCAAAGTGAATTAGTAGGTAAGTGTCAATTCTAAACACCTTCAGCTAAGTTCTCCTCAGGGAACAAACACAGTTTCTGCGTGTCTTTCCTAAGCCAAGACTCCCTGTGAATTTTTGCGTGTGATTTTCTGCAGTAAAACATAAAGGCCATGAAGAGTTTGCCTGAATTTGTATGGTGTTTAAGAAGTTTAGTAGCTGTAGTTGCAGTGGCTTGTGAATACTGTAGGGATACCAGGGTACATGTTCCAGATGAAAACAGGTTGATAATTTCTTGATCCACACAGGTTGATTAATTGAATCAATTTCTGGTGTGCCTTGATTTTGTAGGCCAGTATTTTCCAAGCATGCACTTGCACATAACTTTCAGCTCGGTATAATCTTTATTGCTTAAGTGACTCGGATGTAAAGAACAACTGGTGTAGCAGCAGGTGGGCTGTTACTCCACTCTACGCATCTGTGAGTCTGTCTGTGTGGTGTTAAATAGTGAGCTCATCCTGAAAATTCTGTCGCTGCCTTTCCTTACATTTGTGTTCTCCTGAATAGCCAAAGCAATTAGAAGCAGGTATCGGGGTGGGGGCTGTGGTGTAGCTGCTCTAGAACTTCTCGTCTGTACCAGCAAGAATGTCACTTGCTGTAATTGTTTATTTTGTATAGGAGAACAGATTAACTTTTGTTTTTCCAAACAAATTCTTCTGTCGATACAAACTATGTGAATTGTATCAAAATATCAAAATGGTAGTGCTAATAGTTTTCATTTATAAAGGAGATGGGTAGGCAATTCTTGGTATTAAGGAGAGAAAGGCAGTTTTTCTGTTAGGAATCTGATATTTTGCATTGGACTTCGTGTGTTGTACTAGCTTGTCCAGTAGGCTGGCAGTGTTACATCATGATATTTTATTTCTGTCATCGTTCAGTTATTGCGAAGTAGAATTTAAGATGCACAGGGATTATATATAACAAAGTTGTTATTTCCTGAAAGGTGACTGCATCTTGTGAGTAGAGATAGTGAGACTGATGGACAAACAGTTGTACTCACAAAGTCAAACCTCAACTTGAAAGGATGCCAGGATATTACTCCCTCTTCATCTTCCATTGACTGCCATGTTCTTTCTACGTGCAATTTCCCAGTTCATGTTGTGAATATAGACTACACAGATAACCCTTCTGTGGGCTGCATGTTTTAGAGGAGGACCTGGCTGTAGTGAGTGAAATGGAGGAAAAAGATGGCAGTAATCATGGTGACACCTTGCACTGAGTTTCAAGTAGCAAACAGAAATGCTGCTTTTCTTCTCCCCCATCTGTATCTCTAATCTGTGGTGATGGTCACTGCAGTCACTAAAGGTGAACCTCCAGTAACGCAAAGGAGGCATTTGCTTTCTGCCTAGACTTCACAATCAGTGCATTTTATAAACGGGGAAAATAAATAAATGTGACAAACTGAAGATGAGACTGGTTGTCAGTGTATTAAATTTTCTTCCTTTTCCATTTCTCTTTAAACTGTTGGTAACTGTGCTTTTTTTTTTTTTTTTTTTTTT
>Ga0065711_1030526_pt1 | contig 32240 bp, 30 predicted proteins | sample Hoacrofraction12_FD_59098 | JGI IMG/M metagenome (GOLD analysis project Ga0065711, IMG submission 59098) | Hoatzin crop microbial communities from Cojedes, Venezuela - Epithelial fraction 12 v2 (version 2) | ecosystem: Host-associated > Birds > Digestive system > Esophagus > Crop | place...
TTTCCAGCCGCCGGGCTCCCTGCGCGGCCGGGTCCCGCCTCCGCGCCCTCCCCTTATAGCCGGGCTGCCCCGGGGCCCGGCAGCCAGCGCCGCCCGCCAGCCCGCCCGGGAGCCGCCGCACCGTAAGTGCTTCCAGCCGCCCGCCCGGCTGTCCCTGCTGCGGGGCCGTGGCTTCCCCCTTCCCCCCGAGGCCGGGGTCTCTCCCGCTTTCCCCCGCTTCCCTCCCTCCCTCCCCGCTTGCGGCCAGGCTAGCGAGCGCCGGGGTCTCCGTCGCGTCTGAGAGAGGGGGGCAGCGAGTGGCAGGTGCGGAAGGATGGATTCCCGGGCAAAGAGACCGGTTTCAGCCCCACCTCGTCATTAGCAGAATAGAGAATGAACCGAACTGCTGCGAGGACAGCAGCTCCAGGCACATCCTGGGGCTGGGGACCGCGAGGATACGTGTCTGGCACTTGCTCTACCACAGCTGGGTCTGATTTCTGTTGCTTATCCCCCAGATTTCAGGGCATGAGCACAGGCTGCGAGCGGTGACCCCTGTTACCCACCTCCCTCCCCAGGCAACCCCTTCCCCAGAATCCGGATGTAGGTCTTTGGTGGGCACCAAAGCATCCTAAACCCAGATCAGGCACGGGGATCCAGATTCAGCATGGCGCTTCCCACCCCCTTCTCTTTGTCTCTGTTCAGAAGGAAGTGGTTTTCTCCTAAATGGCAGGAAAATAATAGGATGATAATTCATTCAGCCCAGCTGCACTGGAAAACCACCAGTTCAGTGCCTGGATCCCAGAAGGTCCCAGGCAGCCTCTGTACCCTGCACCTTGCCGGGTCACTGTGCTGACCTGGTGAACTTCTGCATTGCCATGCTCGCCATTTTGTGACTATTTTTTTCCCAGTCAGGGAACTCTCACTGCCCCTGGGACCTGCCTTTTCCCAGGACACTGAAGAGCCTGTTGAAATTCGCTCCTATCCTTGGGCAGCTGCCCCACATCCACTGCATCAGCTCCTCAGGTGCTAATCGAAGGGTTCAACCTCAGGGTTAGGATCCTCGGTGTGTTTAAAGTAAGATTTCTTCTTGAGGCTGCTCCAGAGTAAGGAAGAGACTTTCTGTGACTGGAGCATATTCTTGATCTATAAGTCACGGTCCCTTGCCATCACGCCCAAGTTCAGAGCAGAAAACCTGAAGAAACAGCCATTCTCCAAAGCATTCAACTGCCTGCCCCAGCCGAGGGATTTGAGGCTTGCCAGTTCCGATAGAGCTGATCAAATGGGAGCAGAGAGCTTTGGAAAACTCAGATTTGGGTTTGCTTCAGCCACCTTCTCTGTAAAAAGAGGCCTGGAAAACCAAAGAGTCTGAAAATGCTGGCAGAGGCGAGCACTCCGGGAGCTCTAGGTCTGGCTCCGGGGATGCTGTGCATCTTCTCAGTCACTGTTAGATCTAGCAGTGAACTTTGCAAACTCCAAGCCTGAATGCAGGATTTGGCTTTGGGAATAGTAATAGCAAACCAAAATCCTAGACAGCAGCAGCTGGTTTCTGTTTCAGCAGCAGCAGTTTAAAATGATACTGCCCAGATTTGAAGCGAGAAGAAAAAGGAGCATATTACGCTGCATTTTCTCTGCTTTTTCCCAATAACAATATATATGTGTAATTTCCTCTCCTCTTTCGCTGTTTGAAAAGTTTTTACTAACAACAGGAGATGCTGGTTTACAGGACCGTTTTCAGTTGTGCTTCAGTAATTTAGGGAAGCCAAATTCTCATTTAAAAATGACAGAGGCACTGTGTAGCTCTGTCTATGCTGTTCCCCAGACAGGTGATCACATGGTTTAATGCTGGTTTCAAGCATCTCACGCCAGGTGAGGTGCTCTGGGATCCTCTGCCTGGTCTGCCACTGCCATTCCCCAAGGTCCCTCGGGTCCCCCATCACCCCCAGCCCCAGGGGGGTGTCCAGCACTGCTAAGGCATATGGGTCAGGTCCTCTGGGGATGCTCTGCTCCTGCCTTGACTTCTTTACTGGAGACATAGCTTTTGTTTCCCCACAGCTTTTGAGCCCATTAGGAGCAGAGCTTGACCACCATCAGGACAGTGCTGGACCATGTGGGGTGGTGGGTCTCCCATAGGGGTTTGCAGACAGCAGCATGGATTTGAGCTGCACAGTAAAACTTCGAGGGGGGTGGTGGGGTGGTGGTGGCCCAGCTCATCTACAGACTGTGATTTCCCGGGCAGAGCCAAGTCGGAGCCCTCACCTTCAAGGTGTCAACATTCAGTACCCAGTCCAGCTAACGAAAATTGGTAGGGAAAAGCCCGCCTAGGAGGGCTTCCCAGCTTGCAAAGATTGAGGTTGGCATCTCCATAGACTCTTGGCTTTGATTGATTAGCAGCTTATTTAGGTGTCAACCCGTAGTCCGAAGTACACTAAACTCAGACTGGCTGCACTGCTTTACTGCTTCAAGAGATGGTTTGACCCGGCACGATTTTTCTCGTGTGGTCAGGGGTGACCCCAGTTCCAGAGGGAGTGAGGAAGGGAGGAAAAGGCTGATGCAAGTGTGGAGAACAAACTTTGCCAAATAACTGGATTTCTGAAATACTGTGGGAGAGTGGGGGATTTCCGCTAAAACGAGACATAAATCCTTGTGACCTAGGATATCAGCAGGCTGGAGAGGACTAAAAATCCAAACAAATGCTTGTTAATACTGGCAGAAGCTCAGGAAAAAGAAGGCAAGAAAAAAAATCAACAAAAAATTCAGAATAGGAATAATCAATAAATCTCTTCCCCTAAGTGCTCTCTGTTGAATGAGCTCATTCCTAAGCGTGCGGCATGAAAGCTGTTTCCTTCGAGGAGCAAAATGAGAAAATGGGAAGCTACTGTGCCCGGAGTCCAGGTTGTGTCCTTCCGTGTCATGGTTCTGCTCCAGGTGTTTCTCTCACCCTTCCTGGCCACCCTGAAAAGGCTCTAACCCAGGGCTGCGAGCCGTGATCAGCACCGTGCGGTGAGCTCACCTGTAGAGCCAGCAGCTCTGCACCCCTGGGTGCCTCTCTGGCCACGCCGGCAGTCAACAGCACTGCTGTCCTAATGGTACAGGGCCTCTGTGTAGGGCAGCAGAGGATGCTGTGCGAGCTGTGCGGATCTTCTGGTTGGAAACCGTAAGCTGATGTACTATATCAAAAATAATTGGAGCTGAAGACTCGCCCACCACAAACTGCAGTGCCACAGAATAATAACAAGGAGGAGGAGGAGGATAATACCAGTAAATGAACAGTAAATTAATAATAATAAAGAGCTGGGATCTATGTCAAGTCTTGACCTTAAATCATTAAATTTCCCAAGACTTGAATTTGGGCTCTGTTTGTGGGAAATGATTCAGCACTTCCCAAAGTGTTAACTGGTAAAACAATTAGGAGCCTGCTGGAGTTTTAACAAGCTTTGATTTGTGAGCAGAGCACGGGCGCACGGGAGCAGCCGGTGGCCATCCGAGCCAGATCCAAGCTCCTGGCATGTCCCGTCTGCTGCAGCAGCAGGAGCGGATGCTATGGGGCACGGGGAGCAGCGCCTGCACAGCGTCTCCTGCCCACAGCCTCCCGAGGGAACCAGTGCCACCTCCTCTTAGCTGAGTGCTTCTTGTAGAAAGCGGGCTTATTTCTGTAAGGAAGTTTCCTATAGGAAGTTTCTTATAGGTGTTTCTTACAGCAAGTGTTTGGCCATTTAGCGATAAAGAGATGGAGGGGGAGTCACTTACCATAAGCGACTGAGGCTGCATTTCAAGGCAGAACTGGGAGCTGGGGTTTACTGGTATTTCCTGCTGTGGATAGAAACATATGCAAACCAGCAGCGGCAAACTGATAAATGCTGGGTGAGTGTGCAGGCTGGCCAAATGTGAGTGGAGGTGGCAGCTATTGCATCGACAGCCTTACTCAGACGTTGAACTCATTCGGTGTTTATTAGTTCAAGATGAAAAAGCACACCCTGACATGCCAATATTACCAACAGTTCTCATGCTGCTGATGTGCAGCCCCAGGCCAAAATGCTGGAGGTGATTTTCTTTCTTCTAATTTGGGTGTGGGACCTGTTTAGGCAGGTTGGTGTGCGGGGACACACTGCAGACGGTGGCTCGGTGCACACTGTGGAGGGACCGCAGGGGCTTGCCCAGGCTGCAGCCCCCTGCAACACGCACCCAGCTCCCGGGCATCGCCAGCCCCCGCGCCTGGCCCTTACAGAGCATTACCAGGACAAAGTTCTGCCAGCCATTAAAAATAAGCTTTTAACCAGCTTAAACTTTCCCTCACTAATTCTTTTATGTGTAGTGTGATTTCAATGGTTTTCAAAGATGACATCTTGAAGGAGAAGCAAAATTGTTTTGAAATCCACCTTTCTGATCACCATTCACCAAAGCAAAAGACCCCGAAAGTCACCTTTAGCTGTAGGAAAGGGAAAGGTACTTTCTTTGCTTAGAGACCAAAAACCAAAAGAATAATAAATGCTTTGTTTGGAATAAGAGGAGAGAGAGAGAAGGGACTCGGCTGAGTCTGTGCTTGAACAAACAGGAAGGAAGGGATTTGGCAGAATGAATCTAAACACAGCATCATGTTGGGAAATGAGGCTAGGAAACAGCCCCACAAAAATTAGGAAAGTCCCAAGCACTCATAGAGAATCCCTGTTACCATGATATTGTTTTTGTAATGGAAGTGTGACAAAAAGGAGCTATTTTCTACTGTTTTTTGGATTCTGGTGGGGCATCCTGACTAGAGCAGCCAGAGTGAACAGCAGGGATTTTTCCCAGTGCCTGTGCTGGGGGAAGAGGTGGGTGTGCAGCTCCTGCTGTGGCTCCCTGCCGCTGGGCAGCTCTGGTGCTCGGGCCCCTTGGCTCGCCCACGCGAGGGGCCCCGCAGCCCTGGGCATGGGGTCTCTGCTGAGCAGTGACCCGAGGCAGCGACCCACGGGCCCTGGCAGCCCCTGCCGGCCCCCTCAGCCATGGCAGCACCTGAGGTTTAGCTTCGCACTTTGCCCTAGGTCACAGACCACCAGTTTAGCTGAGATCCAGCCAGATCGTGCACACCCACAGCCCTTCTCCCCTTCCTGAAGGAGCTTTCGTCTGCGTTGGGTTTTAAAAGCAATAGCATTACTAACCCTGAACGTGACCTGGCAGCCAAAACTCAGGGAAGGAAGCTTTGCAGCGACGCCAGGCTCTAACTGCTCTCTGTACCACCCGGCTACTACCACTAATGTGATGCTTCAAAGCTCTCCAAGCTGCCGGAGCCAGCAGGAGGAATCACAATTAAAACGAAAAGCCACAGTCTTCCAACTAGTTTGTCCAGAAAGAAGTATCACAGTTTGTATCAGCATATCAACAGTGTAAACTTAATGAGAGTATTTGAAGATCACCACATTGTGGTTTTATAGCTGAAGCCAAATTCTTCCTTTATTTACAGCCTAATTCCTCTCTCCTTACGCAGTAAGAGTAATCCAAAATTTGGCTCACATATCATCATACAGAAGTGCGCTGGTCTCCCAGAAAGTCACTAAAAAAACCCCATTGTTAGAACAAGGATTGGAAACAATGAGCCACTTTATTTACAATAATTATACGATGATAATAATTATAGAAACAAATATAATTATGCAAATAAATCTATAGCAATATATTAAATGATACATGTAAATAAATAATGCTAAATCTGCATTCCAAAAAGATGTTGTTACAATAACAACTTTGTATCGTTAATTATTTGTAGTGCAGAAGCACGCGGGAGTCTGGGTGGTGGCACAGGACTGTGGCAGGATTCTGTCTGTTCAAACAAGGCTAAACCACCCCGATCCTTGTACCTTGTTCCTGTTTCACTGGTTTCATTTAGCAGATTTGGGAGAAGTCCAGTCTGGTTAGTCCCTGCTGTCAGAACCTTGCCTCTTCCACCACCCCACCTCACTAGCATTTCTTTCTGCACAAGCCACGTCCTGCACTGCAGCCCTGCATTTCAGCATGAACAGGATCACAATAATTGCTCTCAGGTATTTGAAAACGCCCAGCAAGTGACACTGAAGTTGCAACAAGCTGCGCTGAAGTTGCCTTGTTGTGGGATGCCGTAGTCACCCTGGGACCGTTTTGAAAATGAGATCACGTAGACTGTGAGTGGGTTTGAAGGGTCTGAATGCATCCCTGAGCTTGTGTCTGCCACTGTATGGATGTGGGCAGCACGTAGATCATTGAAGCCATGCTTCTGGCCGGGATTTTGGACCTAAAGTGATAAGCCTTGTGATGCTCCTGTCAGGAGATGCTGCTGTGCTTCCCACACTCCCATTCTTTTGACCATGTTTTTCACACCCCTGATGTTTCTGAACTCTCAGCCACCTTCTCTGGGAGCTCTCCTCAATAAAACTAGGAATTTTATTACTGACTTAAACAGGAACACAGTTAAATCAGCAGGACTGTTACTCAGCAAAGACTGACGCATACCTGGCTTGGTAGGTTCATCTCATTTTCACAGTGTATTTGCAAACTCAGCATTCAATAAGCTGGGTGGGTGCTTCCACAAACAGATCTGCAGCCAGAGATCAGCAAAACCAGATCCTGAGGAAGGTGGGAGTTGATCCCAATGCCATATAAAAGCACAGGAGTTTTGTGGTTACTTTCAATAAGCACAAGATGCTTGTCCCACCCACCGACATCATTCGTGTGCAGTGTCCATGTCTGTACCCAGACAAGCTCGACTTCTCAAATCAGGCCTCCTGAATCACCCTTAAAATCACTCACCAATTTTCTCTAAGTTATTTATTAGACCAGAGAGCTGCTTCCATCGTCTCAGTTACCTGAGGTGACGTAGCTGAGGAGCTCTCCTGCAGAGCTGTGCTTATGCCAGAGAAGTGTAACGCTCCCCACACCACCCACACAGGGACAACTCATTCCAGAAATATTGTTTTTTAATGGGAATACACCTTGCCACATTGTGCCATGGTAGTTTTTATGCAAACTGTTATAATCTGACCAGTTCTTTCTGAAATTTACAGGCTAGAAGGAAAATGATGAAAATGTTACCTTTTTTCCAAAGTGGCCCTATTGGAATACGCAATGGATCAGAGGGTTGCATTGGTGAAAACAGGCAGCTTGAAAACCCTTCGACACCAGTAGCTGAGAAAGTCCCTGCCTGTCCTGAACCTTCTGTAGACGACATCTGGTCCAGGGACCAGGAGAAGATGAGTGAAAGGCCAGAGACAGCCTGCAGACCCTCACGTGCATCTTCCATCACGAGCAATGGGAGCTGCACCTCTGCTGGAGACAGCCCTGAAAAGGGGAAGAAGGGAATAAAGGGAATCTTTACAAGTGCACTTAAGAAGATGAAAAAGGTCAAGCCACCCAGTGGTAAGTGCTCCTCCAACCTCGTTGTACCTCCTCAGAGGCCACAGTTAGCTCTAGAGGGGCTGCACAAGGTGGAGAATTGTCCCCTTGAGCAACAAGGGTACTGGCAGGTTGAAGTGACTTGGCCAAGGAGCCTGGGGAAACATGGGCTGAGGGGAACATGACCTCAAGCCCCAGTCATTTGGTACCAAGGGCACACTCCTTGAGGAACTGACAGTTTGCTGGTTTTCTGTCAAAAAGGAGACTTATTTCTGCCTCTCATCAGGACATAGAGATCTGTGGGAGGGCAAGAGACCAAGGCATGCCTCTGCTCTGTTCCTCCATGAAACCACCACCCAGTGAGATCTCCTCTTCCCCCAGGGACAGCAGCGAGCAGCACGCGTAGGTCTTTCCCGGGGCTGATATCTGAACACACAGCTCCTCCAGTCACAGGCACTGTCCCTGCAGGGTGCCTAGAGAGGTAGAAAAATGCCTGCTCAGAGAAACCCAGAACTGGAGAGGAAAGTGCCCCTTGACATTTCCCAGGCTCACCTGCCACCTCAGGTGATACATTGCATTACCTGGTTCATAAACTTAGCAAGCTGTACCTTAAAATAAGTTCATTTCTTAGTCCTACCTCCTTTACTGGGGGGCTCTTCCAAAGTCTCACTGTTTTAGTACAAATTATCTCACTTCCAAGCAAGCCTTTACCAGGCTAATTGGCTTATCTTTCTCCATGTGTGAAATGTTTTCCCTAACTGGTGGTTTTTCTTCTCGGCCTTGAATTTGCTCAGCTGAATGAACCAAGTCTACTGAAAACAGGTCCTTCATGCCTTTGTTCGTACTGCTGCATTGCCCCATTCCCCATGTCTTTTTTTTAAATAAAGCAACCAGAATTGCAGAAAATATTCCAGATGCGATAGCCTCAGTGCCTGGTATGATGTTACCATTTTCCTATCTTGGCTGGACGTTCCTCTCTGGATACATCCTGGGGTCACATCCGACATTTTCACCATCGTCTTGCAGTAGTGATTTACGATTTACTAATTCTCCAGGCATCTCTCTTCCTCCTCCATCTCAAGCTGATTCACATCCAGCTTGCAGCAGAAAATCCTATTTGTTGCTAAGTTACTTTTGTTCTATTGGATTTGTATCTTATAATTCATGCTATTACATTTCAGCCCATTTACTGTTCAAGTTATCCTGTTGTTCCTGCATAACACACCAAGCACTCAGTTTCGATAATGTGTCTGAACTTTGTGTAATCAGCAGATGCCAGTAGGGCACTCCCAGCTTTTGTGCTGCGGGAGGATATGAAGTAAGATGAGTTTCATGAATAATGTAAGCTTTCTCCACCCAGGGTTTTCCATACAAACTTCACACACCTAAAAAAAACTTCTTCTGGGATATAACTTCTCCAGTTTAACTAATAATTTCCCAGACTGCACCGTATCAAGTAACTGGCTGCAGTTCAGATAGGATAGTTCAATTGTATCTATCTTGCATGCTGAATGTGTCCTCCAAAAAAATTTCGCAGGTCAGATTGTGCCAACCTATTTCTGGAAAACCCATGTGGTATTTCCTCTAGCACATCTTATTTAGATACATCTTTCCATCTCCATTTTTTTCTAAAGCCGTGCTTCTTACTTGAGGTCATTTTAATGGGAAGTGGGATAAGAAATAAATTAGTTAAAAAAACCCACAAATCTAAATATTGGGGAAGAAAATATGGGTAGAACACGAATATCTGTCCGTACGTAACAAACTGGTGGTGGGCATTCAAATTTCCATTGCCCCAGTTAGACCGAGGCTAGGAATTATCTGATATTTAAACAAACAGAAAGATTTTCTGTTTGGTGAAGGAACCTAAGATATGGCACTACAGAAATATAAACAATTTTTTAGAAGTATTTCAGAGCCATCATTTTATATAAAATAGAAATTTAAATCTTCACTATTGGGTAAAAAAAGGCTGTTCTTTTTCCACTAGTCAAACAAATCATGGATCTCCTTGAAGAGCAAAAGTTTTGTGACGCTGCCCAGCATCTGATTATCCTGGAGAAGAGCCTGTCTAGCAAAAGTGAGGAGGGACTGAACACCAGCCAGCAAGATGTCGAGTCTGTCTACGAAGTTCTGAAGCACAAAGTCTTCAGCATCTTGAAAGACTCCGTACTGCTAGCAAAAACAAACCCAGAACTGCTGCAGCAGGCAGTAGAGGCACTGAAAGAGCAGGAGAAAGAAGATCAGAACTACATGTCAGAGAATCCACCTGACCAAAACATGCAATTTAGACCTAGAAAATGGAAAGAGCTTTGGCTGGCTACAGTAAAGGAGTCGGTAGAGACTCGAATGAAAGACACGAGTCATACTCCTAGAACTGAGAACCTCTCTACAGTTGGCCAAAACCTCCTGCACATGGGGAAGACAATGAAAGAAGACTTGACAGTAGTTGTAAAGTACATTAAACAGCTTTATCCTCCTGAGTTTAACATGTTCAGCACATATGCAGAACTCTACCACAATTATTTTGCCTCCCAGGCGAAGAAAAGTGCAGAGTCTCCTCTCGAAGACAAGGATATCTACCTTCTCCTCTCATGGGTGCACAACATTTATCCAAAGTAAGTGAGGCTTTTACACGTTTATCCCTGGTGATTGACACAGGTTCACTGGCTGCAGAACCAGACATTTGCTTGGTTTATTAATCGGTATCACTGCGATGCAGTCTGGTATGTGGCTAGGGACACGCTCAAGGCTTCTAGTCTGTAAACCAAGTGCTCACCCACCCCACCATTCAGGCTTCTGGGCAAGAGACATGCACACAGATGTTTAGGGCTTCACTTGTGGGGTAAATTGGGCAGGTTCGTTGCCCTTATCTCTATTCCAGTTGCAGACCTGAACTCATTCTTGGAAAATTTGGAAATGTCAGCCCTCTAGACCAGAGTGCAGCCAATAAATAGAACAAGGTGAGATGCGGTTATCCTGGGCATGGAAGATGTTGCTCAGGCATCACCCACAGTCTGTGTTCTCCTCCAGGGTAGGAGACCAAAGGGTGACCCCTGTGAGAGGACATCATCACCCAAGGGTCGCCCTTCAGCCTCACAAGCCCTGTATGTTATAGAACTGAAAATACTCCTTGTTGTGGCTTATAGTACCGAATGGAGAATCGAAGGCTCTAGTTTCTTAGGTGAAAACCAGTAAATATGCCAGCAGTGTTTTTTCCACTGTTCTAAAGCTGTTCAACCTTCACCTCCACTTTTCCCTTCTCATGCTTCACCGACGGAGTATAATGAGTCAGTGTTGAACCTGGAAGTTTTCCAGCGCAAGTGCTGTGCTCTAGGTCAGCATATTCAGGCCTGACCCAGCAAGTGTTTGGAAATCAGTAGCTGCGAGGAGCAGGGCTCGGCCAGAGAAGCGCAGCCCAGTGCTGGGGACGGTGCTGGCCAGGGCAGCGGCTGCTTTGTGGTGTGTTCCCAGTGGCCAGGGCCAGGTGCCTGCTCACAGACCACCTCTCTCCATGGCCAGCAGTGGAGGGAGCAGCGAGGAGGAGGAGGGTTGCACAGCAGCCTGGCCCCAGCTCCCACTATCATATCAGAGCAGCCCGTGTATGGGAAACACGGCAGGGTACCCCACTGGAGCTGGGTAATGTGCAAACACGGGACTCAGGTGATGCTCAGGGTTTTTCTCTGCAGCTCCAGAGGGAGAGGCTGCTTCCAAACCAGTCCCACCATGACTTCCTTCGAGGCTGCTCAGGAGCACCCGGCTCGGCCAGCATGCACTGGGGACATGACAGCGGGATATGAAACTGTCCGCTCTGTTCCCAGCTAGGCACAAAACGCCAGCTTTTCATCTGATCACCTCCCTGTACTGACGGAGAGAGGCTGTGTCCTGGGACTATTCCCTCCTGCTGCTCTGGGTCCCCCTTACCCAACGTGGTGGCCGGTGCTCAGGAGGTCAGCAGAACACAGCTCCATTCCCTAGGCTTGCTTGGGGTCCCACCCTCACAGGTTCCACCCCTGGCACAGATTCATCTCCTTCAGGTCCTGCCTGGACTAAGGATAATATACATTTCCGTCTGTTTTTTCACTGATATCCTCAAAAAGTGGTAGTGATTTGCATCAACAGCTGTCTTGAATTATACTTCCCTTGGAAAATGTGATTGTTTGGCCTTTTCATTCCAGAGATATGAGAAAAGATCACGTTTTAGCTGAGGAGTTGGAAAAAGTTAAGCTTGGAAGCCTTTTGCCATCAAGTCTGAGCAAAGAGCTTGAAAAGAAATACCTTGACGGTGAAGAGGTGAGAATCCATTCAGTCCCTTCTCTTCCCTTTACTGCTCCTACATGACTCCTCGGAGCAGCTCTGACTTGTCCTGCACGCGCACTTCTCTGTGAGCCACACACCCTTCCAGAGAGGAGCAAAAGCAAGAGTGCTTTTGTTTCTTTTTGGGGGAGAGGTCAGCTTTCTGCTGGATGGGACTTGCAGAGCAAACTTCTGGGTAGCTCAGCTTTCTGCCCTGGGAGCCATCAGAAAAGAACTTCGCTGTTCTTGCAAACCTTCTGGTAGGAAGGTGGGAAAAAATCCAGCTACAAGTCTTCATGGGTAACTTTGCCGTTGTCTGTTAAATCCTCAGAGGGATTTATGCTCCCTTTCGCAGATGATGGATTCAGAATTACTTCTGGTCTCTGCAGCTGTGCCAGACCTTGGGTGAGCGCAAAGCATGCAGGTCTGGGCTTGAAAAATCTGTCTCTGATGGAGAATCGCCTGGTCCGCAGTAAATAACAGTTTCTCCAGTTTTTGGATCACTCTTGCCTTAATGGAAACAAGAAGCAACTTTTACAGTACTCCCATAGCTTAGTGCTTTTGGCATTTTGAGCTGGAATTCCCAGAAAATGAGAAGATAAGTTCCAGGTTTAGCTGTAGCCCGTCATGGTTTGCAGATGGGAGGGGTGGATGTGAGGGCTGCGAAGCGCACGAACGAGGCACTCGGTGATCAGAGATATATGCCAGCCATTTCAAAAGCCTTGCTGCACAGCGCGGACGCAAGCGGCGTCGGAGCAGGGAAAAGCTGAGAACATTTTGTTTCACTCTCCAGTGCTCATAAGACGTCAGGAGCGCTCACGAAAAGGGATTGCAAAACCAGGCCCAGAGGGTAGCACTGAGCATTACACACAGGCACCGTGCGGCTGGGGGAATGCGGGCTCTGGCACGTGTAGCTGCCTGCGACCTTGCCACCCACCTCTCCCCTCCCTTGCCCTCGAGATCACCACTGACGTCGCGGGCAGGGACGTAGATCTTGATCTTCATTCCTACTCTGAAATAATCAACTCGCTGTTGGGTAGACGGATACTGCGAGGGGGTTGCCCTTGCTGCCGTGAAGCAGTGGGTAAGGCGTCCCCTGACAAAGAGCCTTTGTTTCTCAACCAGGGCTGAGGAAGAAATCTGCTCAGACAGATAAATGGTGGGTGGGTGGGTGAGCAAAACCGGCATAAGGCAGGAGCCGTTACATCCACTTTGTGGTAAATGCTGTTGTTCTCTGTTCCCTAAAGGTTACTATCAAAAATTCACTGAGCAAATGTTTAGACAAGGAAATCCAAAGATGGAAAGAAGACAAAGAACCAGAGAAACTAAATGGACATTTTCAGAGTGAACTACTAGCAATATTTGTTATCCAGGTAATACAGATATATATTAAAAATAAACAATTGCATCCTGCCTGTGTTTAGGATTTGAGACTAACTATAGTCAGTTCAGGAAGGTGAAAGGCGAAGTCGCTTGCATAGGGCGGGAGTAGAGGTGGGAGGTACAGGGGAGCCCAAACCCATCGTCTGGCGTGGTCCTGGTCTGGCACGTGACGGAGACAAACTCCTCTAAGCGAAACAAGCAGGAAAGCTGCCTTCATTTCACTCTGTGCGGCCTCTCCTGCACCCCCAGCCGAAGCCAAGCCATCAGGCACTGGATAACGGAGCGGCAGAGAGACGGGAGACAGGTTTAGCTGAGCGAGGAAGCAGCGCAGTGCTGTTGCCCTGCTTGCTCCCGGGGAGACTGTCCCGGGCAGAGCTGCTCCAAGTGCTCACGTCCTTTCCCCATGCTCAGCCCTCTCCCTCCCTCAGCTGAAGAAGATTAGTAGAGTTTATTTTTAAAAAATAAACCCTTCATATACTGAAGTTGTTGTGCTTAGATTGTTTTTTTTGATGCAATCATATTCAGCAAAAAAAGCAAAGGAACCCAAGTGTTGCTTTCCCCACTTTCTCAGCTATTTTATAGACATTCTTTAATGCTTCTTGCTTCTTCACCTCTCTCCCTATTTGAAAATGGAGTCCAAACTGGCTTGAGCACACCAAGTAAGTGTAGCTGCTCTGCATGGTCCCTGGCTCAGTCACAGGGAGGGACGCAGAGGGCTGGGCGCAGTTACGGATCTGTAGCCCGTTTAACCAGAGAACCTGGCCTCTTTGGAGCAGGCAGCATTTAAAATTGATCTTTTTTCTTCATTTGTTAGAGTATCTACAGCGGCCAGAAGCGAGCCAGGGACATCAGCGCGGCAGTGGGCGAGGAGCTGTCGCATCGCCTGTCGACGGAGCTGCCGGCCTTCCTGAAAAGGTGCGGCAAGGCAGCGGCGGGCAGCAGGGCTGTCGGGGCCACGCTGGGCAGGCACTCATCCAATTCTCCTCTTCCCTTCTCCCCTACAGCTACAAGGATGCTTTTGAAGACTTTAAGGAGAAAAGCAAGAAGCACAGATACTACAAGCCTATACTGATTGCAAATATTAACAACTGCTGGAATTTTAGGTAAGCATGCAAAAGAAAAGGCTTTGCTCCTTCCCCGGCAGGCAACAGACAATAGTGTGATAGAGGGGAGGTACTCCAGAGTGGGCAGAGGAAGGTCTATCTGCCTGCAGAGGAAGGTTTGGAGACCTCTGAATTTTGCTCTGTCTATCCCAGGGAAGTGGTGGAGTCACCATCCCTGGAGGTGTTCAAAAAACGTGTAGGTATTGCACTTCAGGACATGGTTTAGCAGGCATGGTGGTGTTGGGTTGACGGTTGGACTTGATGATCTTAGAGGTCTTTTCCAACCTTAATGATTCTATGATTCTTTTGAGCATAAGTTATTCTGACCTTGATGGTATTTCCTTGCAGAGACTACGCAGATAAAAACATGGCAGAAAAGGATGACAACAAAGCCAATATCCTCAGCACCCTTGGCGACATTGAAAACAGCGGCTTTGACGTGCTGCTCCAGCAGCTCTTTGCCCAGCTGAAGGTACCGTACACATGCCCCACACCCTTCTGCCCCACGGCTCAGCCTGTGCCGGTGTCGGCCACGTTCTACTGCCGTTCTGTTGGTTGCCCAGGTCTCTGCTTCAAATGCAGCAAAGTTCAGAAGGGCTGTGGGGCAGGTCTCAGCATCAGTCAGGAAGCTCTGACTCACCTCTCCTTGAGCTGGTCCCCAAGCCTGCAGGCAAAACGGGCGCAGCGACATAGGCATGACTGTGCACAGGAACATCAAATGTGCTGATCACATCTAAGATAACTGCTGCAGGAGGGAGAGTCTCAACCTGCAAGTGTTTACACTCCAAACTGTAGGACGCAATCCCAAATCACATGAACTGCAATTATGCTACTTTTCGCTTCTTCATAAAGGTGGCCTGAAAGGCACTTTTGGTTTCTTTCTTTTTTTTTCTTTTTTTTTTTTCAATATATAACACAAGGTTTTTAAGTTAAGCAAGTGAGGTGAAGGGGAAGGCATAGGAGTCAGGAATGTTCAGCCTCAATCTCTCTTCCTTTCTCTGTAGGGCCCTTTGGAAGGCATCTGACAGAGCAGGGGTGCTTTTTTTATTTTCATATTTCTTTACTCTGGCCAAGAGAAATTGTGATTGAGAACATCTCATAATGATTAATTTTTTTCCCTTGTAGTTCCATATTTCTCTAATCAGACAATATGATTTAGACAAAACATTAAAAATGTGGAAATAAAAAAAGCATCTTCTATATGAACCTTTCAAGCCCTCAGTTGTCTTCATCATGAGGAATCAGGAAGGCAGCACAAACCCAATACAGGCCACCCTTCCCCTGCTCCTGTAAGTCATTGTCACACGTCCCTGCACACCACACTGTCACTGTGTAGGATACTGTACATGGAGAAATGCTAAATATATGCGTGCCTAGAATTTGTTTTGAGGGAACTGAGCAGATTTTCCTTTTTTCAGCCAATTTATAAAAAGTTTACAGAAAATAAGTGGGACTCCAGCAATGAAATTATGAATGAGATTATTAAAACCACCAGCAAACATATTTCAGACTTCCGGACCCTAAAGGACCCTTTCTACCAGGTAAGTCAAAGAGAAATGCCGGAGGGATTCTGGAATGCCTAGGCTGTGTTATCAGCTCTGATCCTCTGATGCTGGAGTTGCCCATGTCAAGCTGGTGAGCTGGCCTGGCGTCGGAGAGCCCTCTCAGGCAGGATTTCCATCAGCATGCAGTTTACCTAGATTAGCCCTGTAAATCTTACTCTTCTCCTGCAGAAGCAGACCCCTGCAGCTCTGCTGTGCTTTTTGCAGAGAAAACCACCCTTGCTGTAGAGAAAGTGCTCTCGGGATCACCCAGAACATGGCTTTGTTTATGTGTGGGTTTGGTTTAGCAACCTTGAAACACAGATACAATAGCATGGCTCTGTCTCGTGGCTCCTTCGATTGCCCTAAGGACTGCAGGAGATGGATGCAACTGGAACAAATCCCAGATAATTGAGCCACAACCACATTTTCAGTGGTGCTGGAGTATATATGAAATATCACCATAGAAAAAAATCTTTGATTTCCTGCCTTTGTCTTTTTAGTAGCTAAAACAAAATTATGATGTTTTGTGTATCAGAGAGAGGAAAAGGAAGAGCAGTATGAATTCCTGTTTCTATGGAGTACTGCTACTTCTTCTCTAACACGTTAGATCTCTTCTATGCCTTCAGCTCTTCCCAGAAGGAAACATCTGGAAATTCCCACACTTCATTAGTCTGATTATGAAGAAATTCTCGGCATCTAGGATGTTGCGTAATCAGTCATGGGGAGGTAGTTAACCAGACTCATTCAGGCATTTGGTGGGCCATGTTTTACAACACCCAAAACGTTTTTGTCCTCCATCCACAGACAGGGTTTGTTTTGTCCCCCAGCAAAAGACAGGTGGATAACCGCCCCTCTCCTTCCCAACAGGCTATTGTCGAGAAGATCCATGCTCGTTTGGTTAAAGAGTACATCGTGAGGCTGCTGAAGAGAAAAGTCAGCCTGAAAACGCCAGCGCAACAGCAAAACCTGGCCCAAAATGTCTCCAAGAACGCTGCCGAGCTGGAAGCCTTCTGCACCAGCAATGTACGTGAGTGCTTGCTCCATCCACAGCAGCATGGGCACAGTGAAAAAACAGGAAAATAATTTTTTCTGGGGCCTCTTGTTAACCTTGCCATCTCAGCTTTGTTTCCTGGAAGGCAGGACGTTAGGCAGAAAGAGGTCTCCAAGTGCCTGCGGGCAGGAAGGCTCCCCTGCCACCAGCCTGCCCTGCCCCGGCTGGAGAGTGATTATTTCATCCTCCTTTGTCCCGTCGGCAGTGGATTCCTTTTGAAGTTTTATATTAATAGGGTCAGAAGATTTAGCTAAGCACTGCACTGCTCTGGTGTCAGTACAACCTGCGTGAAGTCTGGGTTTTTGCTCTTCCCCCTCGCCCTTGATCTCCCTCACTCTGCTGCTTTTAGGTTGGGCAGGGGCTGGAATGGGCAGCGCGGGGTGTCTGGTACACAAGGGTTTCCTCCACCACAGCCCCTTGCTTTTTCTGTATGGCTGAAACACCCCTCACTGTGCTCTGAAATCACCTTCCTCCCTCCTTTCATGCCTCTAAATTTGCCTGCACAAAAGCTAAGCCAAGCCCTGTCCTCCACCACCCCATGCACGCTTGACTTGAGAAGGAACAAGCCTGAGCATCACTCGACGTGGGCAGGAGGTCAGGCACCAGCGCCTTGAGACGTCCAGCAGCCAGAAAACAGGTCCAGCTGGCGCTTTTACCTGAATGGGCAGGGAGAGGACTTTGGCAAGTCCTGGAGATGCTGAGGGCAGAGTTGTGTGCAGAGCTGGGAGACAGCAGCACATGGCAGCGTGTTACCTTGCCCATCAGTCCTCGTACGCACACCGGGCAGCGTAGAAACCCAAGGAAAGGAAAACATGATGGGAGGGAAGAGCAGAGAGAGTCTGTCGAGGTGGATGCAGAAACCTCAGTCTTATGGCAGACCCTACACCTCTTGTCTAAGAGGATTAAAAACCACCACAAAACAAATTCAATTTCTTCAAGGCTGACACAGGCTAGAAACATCACTGAAAACACTGAGGCACCTAAAATTGCTGCCTTCCCCATCACCAGGAAACAGCCTCAGGAGCTGGCTCGGCGGCATCCCCCGTGAAACACAGCTCCTGGGCTGGGCAGAGGTTGGCACCTCCACGATGCCCTGCTGACCGCTTTCTCTTCTGGCAGGGCTCTCAAGCTACGTGGCTGAATTCTGCGCTCCCCAAACTGGCTGAAATAATCCGACTTCAGGATTTGGGTGCTATTAAAATTGAGGTTGCAACACTCGCCACGACATACCCCGACATCCGGTAAGAGATGCTGAAGCAGATTTGCAAATACTAATATGGACTTTTAGTTGAGCCAGGAAACAGTCAGACATGAGTATAGGTGATGCTCATTTAGCCTGAGTCTGTAAAAACAGGTGGGGGCTGCCTGCCAGGCTGTGGCAATCCCAGCGCCATCGGGCAACAAAATAAACTGTTAAAAAAGGCCAGTTTATATATTCCAAATTCTGGTTGGATTTTCTCCTTTGCCTTGGAGGTTCCCTACCTTACCCCACGCCTCCCGGGGCGGTGCTGGGTCCCGCGTAGGATTGCCAGATGCTGAGCTGGCATCCGCCGGAGACCTCCATTACGCCATGGGGAGGGGGCCGCATCCTGGCACAAGGGACCCAGCACACGGAGATCTGCAGGGGGAGATAACATCTGCCCCTTTCTTTTGCACAGCAAAAGGCACCTGGAAGCGTTCCTGCACATCAAAGCCAATTTGTCACGCAGCGAACTGAAAAGTATCCTGGGCTACTTGGCAGATAGCACGGCATCCACACTGCCCGGGACCCCGCTCTTCTCCAACATCAACGTGTCCTAGGCCAAGGCACCCCTTGGCACCTGCCTTGTGCCGGACTGTGGGCTAAGCCAGGGATGGAGACCGTCCCCTGGGGCGATACACAGCACACACTGCCGTCTTTCCCTATGGAAAGTACTTTGTCCTAATCCGGTACTCAGCATCTCTGTGGGAATCACTGTCCTCCGTGTACAGCCAGGAGAAGGGGGCAGCCGTGAGAGGAGCAGCACTTGCAAGGACTGGGGCTGCTCCTCGCTGCAGTCACAGACTCCCTCCAAGGTCTCCTTGGTGCCACTACGTTCTCTGCCTGGACGCTGCCCTGGTGCTCTGACCTCCGTCTACCTCACCGGGTGCCACGAAGGCCACGTCGCTGACTCCCCAGCTAGCCCAGACCGAGCAGGCACCTCCCATGTAGCTTTTTGTCATCTAAGGAAACGGAGGGAGACAAAAACTGAAGCCAAAATTTAGAGATGTTGGAAAAGTCCCATGTGAGTATGCTTGGACGCCATCTGCCTTCCTCTGAGCCGGGCAGGGGCGGCTGCACTGGCTGATGGGAGAGGCACTGGGTTTCGGGTCAGGAGAGGATGTCGCTCGGCCACGGCAGGACTCCTGCTATCCCCCTGCACCCCCAGACATGGGGCTGGGAGTGTCCCCGGCTGCACGCTCTGCCTCATGCAGCAGCGTTGCCCGGCGCCATCGGGGTCCCCAGAGCAGCCCCAGAGAGCCCAGCCGGGGCAGCCTGTGCCTCCTTCACCTCCGTGAGGTGGGAGCACCCGACCCTGGCAGCCAGCAGCCCCTCCACAGTGGCTCTGTCCCGTGACTTGGCATCAGAGTAGCACCCTGCTAACGGAGGGTTAGGAGCAAGCTGCCTGTTGGAACAGACTGTGTGGGCTAAGCGCCAGCATCTAGTAAAGCACTTTGGATGTTGCTTATGCCCTCCCTGTTGAGGCAACGGCTTTTCCAGACCCCGTTAATGTCATAGGCTTTGCATGGGTGGTGGAACTGGTCTCAGATGTCATTAAAACATATGGAGCACCCTGTATGCATCACCGTTCCGCTGCTCGCTCTTTCCCCTCTTGCTCTGAGGTAGACATGATGTGAAAACACAAATGGGTCTGTTGTGAAACTATATTTTGCTCTACAGCCCAGTTTTTTGGGAAGTGAATCGCTTGCCAAAACAACAAGGTGTTTGGTTAAGGACCTTTCCCTTCTGTTTTTCTCTGTTTCAACTTCTGTATCAGGCTGTAGAAAGTCAGTCCGGAAGGAAGACGCACAATGACTGTGCAAACCACGTAATATATCTATATACATATGCAGTATACCATTGGTATTTTTGCATCCAATTTTATTTTTTCTCAGAGATATTCATTTGCAATGTTTATATTTAAACAGTATTCAAATATGCTAGAAAAGTGACTCATTTATTCTGTCTCTGCCTGTTGTTTACTGCGTTGCCACATGTAGTCCTACGTACTCCTTCAAAGGGCCAATTCTTCCACTCCTCCCAGCCTTCTTCCATGAATGTCACCCACTGGTTCCAGGCAGGGAGGGTTTCCTGGACTACAGACAAGCTGGAAAAGCAGAGGCACCCTCTGTTTGTGCTATGTATGGGTCACAGAGCCCATCTTTCCTTGCTTTCTGGAGCAAGGACTGTCGTGTGCTCCGTGTTTGTGATATATGGTGTAACACGGTCCAGAACACCAGCCTCTAAGCACTACTGCAGTCTCAATGTTGAATAATAAAAAGGAATATATGTTGTCTCCTCCTGTTCATACGAGCCTTTAGCAGATGCAGCCCACCAGAATCTGAGCCAGGTGGCCGTGCTGGCCCCCGTTTACCCTCCTAGCAGCTCCTATTAAACCCATGGCTTTGCTGCTGTCCGTGGCGAGACAGATGCAGAAGGACTCCTCTGCCAGCAGGTTGCGTGACAAAATTGTGCACTGGCAAAAAACAGCACTTTGGTTTCAGTCTGCTGCCTGGCCACGGGTAGCACGAACCTCCCTCTCCTTTCGTAAGCACACTCACACTCCCACAAAACTTCACATATATACACATAATTTAAAAACGTATTACACATTATTTAAACACTTATTGCAGCTACAATTTAAAGCCAAATGCTAGAATGACTTCTGACAGTGCTGAGCACTCATGACAACTGTCACCTATTGTGCAACATTTTCGTTCCTAATTAGTGAAAGGCCATGTTATTGCTATAAATAATTGCATTTTGATATAGACATCTGTTAAGGGCGTACAGAAATGCATCATACAAGTGATTACGCTGGTCTTTTAAAAAACAAAATTTCCAGCTAAGTAAGTGCTCGAGGGAAAATAGCGTATCTACTTAGATCTCATAATTAGGATGGGTAGGAGAAAATGGTTTTCATACACATTTCATAAGCCATATGGAACCGCATTGTGCAATTCTCTTCATCCTGCTATAAAAGCCCAGCTTTCAGCTCTAATGAGCCCAGAAAACTAATTTATTTATCTTCCTGTATGACTCAACATTCACAATGGCCTTTATTTGTGTGTGGCATATTGTACATAGCCAGGTACTTTCAAGAGGTTGCCCGAATGTCTTCTGATAACAGTGTTATACGAATACTGACGAATAGCACTGCCATAAACTAACCAAATAAAATTTTCTGAGGTCAGTGTGCCTGGATTTTCTTTGTCACATAACCTCTGCTGATGTTGCTGTCTGCCCGTCCTTGGAGAGCAGAGAGCCAAGACGAAAAAGTAAAATCAGCTTTATGAAACAGTTGAGAAAGCTGGCTGCTGGGCACAGGCACTGTGGCATTGCGAGCTCACCAAGCTGGCTGTCATCAGTGCCACCAGGACATCAGCCTGCACCAGCCACACGGACTGAGCTCACACACGCAGGCACGCACACTCCCTGCTCCCCACCCATCCACCCCACCAGGCACTTCCGTCATTCGGCATTAGACCGGTGATGTGCAGTGGAGAAGACGCAGGGCAGCAAAGCACAACACACCTGAGGCATTACTCGCCTCCTCCGCTCCGTCTGCTGCACGCCAAGTCCCCGATGGCACCTGGGGAACCTCTGCGCCTGCTGCAGGGGAGGCCAAAAACAGCTGGAGAGCTCCTGGGCTCCTCCCAAGGGTGGACATGATGAAAAAAAGCAGAGACCTTCTGCTTGAGCCTGCTGAGAAACTTCGGGGTCTCCAGATCTGGAAATGAAGAGCTAAGAAACCGGGATGCCTGCAGTGCCTCCCCTTTGAGGCTGGATCGTCTCACCAGGACCCCCTGAGAGATGACAGCACTGGACTAAAGGCTATAGGATTTATTGGTGTGCAGATTTTAAGAGAGACACACTAGACCAAAGTGTTTTGGTAATAGGGCCTTTCTGAATTCAGCCCGCGTCTCTGGGTGGACAGTGCTGGCTTCACTGATGTGCACAGCGACATGCACAGGTGACACTGTTCCTCACCTACTACTCGATTTAAATCAGGAAGAATACGTGCAATTACACCTTCACAAAGGGTGGGGCAGCAATTTGATGACCTCCATTTGCAAATTTTTTATTTAGTTTAGCTCTATGAACTTTACTAGGAGAAAACCTGGAAACCCCAATCCAACCGGAAGAGACCGTGAAGCCTGGCAATACATGGAGCATCCCAAAGGAAAGGTGGGCCTGCAGTGACCGGGGACGGCAAAGCCTCCTTCCCCGGGGTTAGGGAATTAGGGTTCACAGGCTGCGGGTCCCACATCTCCCAGCACAACTTCACGGGCTGCCCCATCACCTGCCTCCGCTTTGCACAGCTTGGATCAAAAGCCAGTGCTGAGGACCAAAGGGGCAGGAGTCAACATCGCTGAGTGCTGGGGAGGTAGGGTATTTTGGGAACGGGCTAGAGGCCAGTAAGCTTGGGTGTGACACTAGGAAAATCGTGCTTTGCCATGCTGTAGATTGAAACCCATGAGACTTAATTGCTGCCTTCCTGCATGACTTAAAAGAGGATGTGGCCACACCACCCACACTGATAGCCTTGAAATACAAAATCCCTCTTCTGTAGCCATAATAATAGAGATGGCAGCTAGTGTCAGGGGAGTTCAAGAATTGCTCATCAGTGCAGCAGCCACAGATTTCCTCCTTAGCAAAGGTGCAACTCCACACTGCTGAGGAGGGAGGCGAATCTCACCTCCTGGGAAAACCAGAAGAAATGCGATGGAGCAGACGCACACATCAGGCTGTTCAGGTGCACATTACTGGAGGAAGGTTAATTGCATTTCTTTAAAGAAATGTGAAGTTTGCAAGGCTACTGTGAAGTAAATGTTTGCACCTGCTGGATACTGTTTCTCCTTGCTACCCAGGGCCTTCTCCTCTAGAAATCAGATTTTAAAAAATTCTTTTGAACTGACCAGATCGGAGGCTTCCCTGCAAACCCATTTTTCATCTCTTCTGTGGTGCTTGTGCCCTCGGAGGGTACAGTTGCTTCTTTCACCTCTTCACAAGTCTTAGATGTTCGTTCCAGCTCTCCTCCCAACACTACCCAGTAGTGCCCTTGGGTTGTGTTCTCCTAATCCTCTCACCCTTCATTCAGCAGATGGGACACACCAGGGCACGTCGTGTACCAGCACCCAGAGAGACCATCATCTGAGGACAAGAAATTCACTGCTGTTTATCTAAGTAGTTTTCATCCAAATAGGACAGAGCACTTGAGCTGTAATAACTCCCCTAATGGACTAATAAAAGAGGAAAACTTACAATTTAGCAGAAAAGCTGAGCTCTCAAAAGTACTCATTAATGTTGGAATGGCTGTGATGCAGAGAGAATAGCTCTGAAAGGAAGGAGATTATAACAAACTCTCGGATAGAACAATATTGGTTCTGGAGTCCTCAAGAGCTTTTGAGCTTTATCCCACAGGCTGAAGCCCTATCCCAAAGGCTGGAGGCCAACCCCCAAGTCCCACTGGCAAGAGCAGTGCAGCCTGAGAGCTAAGCCAAGAGTACAGGTTAGATAAAATATCAGAATAAAGTTCACAGTGCTATGTCCTAGTTAACGGAGAGTTGTTTCTGCTCTTTTGTTTCGCTGCAGTCCCCTCTACCCTACACCAAAGCTGCAAGAAGTTGTGACAGCCATCTGAGCTGTGGGGCAGGGACTGTCATCTTCACGCTCCTGCACAGCAGACCCCTTGTCTTTGGCAAGGTCCCAACCCCAGCTTCACACATTGTGACACAGCCACTTCGCAATCTTCGTGGCGCTATGCAGACCCAAAAAGGTTGGTTGAAGCTACCCACTCCCTCTCTTTAACCTGTGGGGACTGACAGAGGGATTTCCAATGGCCCAAGAGAGGCATTCGACCCAGCAGAATCCTGGCAGCCACCCGCTTGTGACAAGCTTGTGCAGACACTCCTGGACCAAGGAGGTCCCTTGGTCAACAAGCAAATGTGAAGGGAATGTCATCTGCAGAGGCCACACTTCATTCCGAGGTGTCATTGCTGTCCTGCCTAGGCACGGGTGGTTTGCAGAAAGCAGCTCTGAGCAGCCCTGTGTCCCTCCCCCAGGATGCTTGGGAAGGGGCATCCCATTACACTTCCAAGGGATCACAGGGCTTGGGGTAACTCAAGAGAGTCAGGCAGGACCCACGGACCAGTCCTGTGAGCTCATGGGGCAGAGACCCATAAGAGTTACTGAAAAAGGGGGGACAAACCGAACCAGGGTAACTCTTGTACATGCTGGGTGGGCTGGACCTGCTCCTGGAGGAACCTTGGCAGCTTGCGAAGATCTGACATGGAACACTGTTAAGCCCGGAGCTGGCAAAACACAGCGCGAGCAGTAATCCAGATAACCTCCCCTGTATATCAGTAAGAGAAACATAGGAGGTGCCCTAGAGAAACAAGGCTGCAGAAGTAGAGACTGAGGAGGTGGGAGAGCAGCCTTCAAGTACCTGCCATGCCTCTGGCTGTGCTCAAAAGTCTTTTGTTGGTCTTTGTTTAACTGTCCAGCTCAGCATCCCCTTCTGATCCATTAAAATATCACAAAGACTAAAGTATTACTGTGGAATGCATGAACTGCCCAAGCTCCCATTTCTGTTTGATTTGATTTCTCTGCGAAGTCTCTCTCAAGAAGCTCAGATTGCATTTACTGGGGGAACATTTTGTCAGATCAGCACGTACAGCATGAAATCAATAGCAGCTTTTGACGAAAGACCAGATTCATCCATTGTCCAGAAAAACCTTTTAAGACAACTTTTCTTGGGTAGAAGCCACGGTTAAGAAAATGGAAAGGTTCCACTTTCCTTCCACCTACCTCAAAACCTCACCCTCCATGTCCCCTGTGGGCGAGGGGCAAAAGCCCATCTCTCCATGTAACACTATTTCTGTACCAAAAACTATTTCTGTACAAAATAACACTATTCCTATCCAGGTAGGATGTTCTTCTTTCCAGTGTAAGTTTCTACTATCTCATATGAACAACTCTATACCACAAGCTTAGTTTATTATTCAAAATTACAATAATTACCCATTTTCATACATTTCAATGTAGCTTGACTTGAAAAACAAATTTGTGCTTTCAGTAGTATATGAGCAATGCTTCCATGTTAATGCGCAAATTATCATTAAGAGAATCAACACACAGCAGATTTCTGCAATTTGTTTACCTCTCTATATACAGAAAAAATTATTCATAGGGGTGTTTTCAAGTCAGAAATGGAGGCAATAAAATCTATAGGGTTTTGAGAGCTAATACCTGGAGGTGTAATGGATACTGAGATCATTTCTTAGTCTAAGACTCCAGCATCACACATGCACACAGTGCCCCCACACAGATGCTACTACCATAACAACGGCTTTTCTTACAGACAGTCTGGCTCCAGCCCTTTGCCCAGTTTCAGCCCTTCAAAGAACACTGATTTCTGGAAATTCAACATTTTTCTCCACAGAGAGTGGCCAAATCAGGGTGTTTTGTTTGGCAAACTCAAACCACGAAGTCTGGGACCTGAGAGCTGGTCGTGCTGATGTGTGAAACCCCTTTTTTCTTCCCATACTCTGCCAGTGTATGCTTAGATGAGTCCTAGTGTGGGTTTTGGTCATTATTCCTTCTGGTGACTTTCTTTTCAAGGAAAACATAGAAAATTCAGGCCATGAAAGTTCACAGTGTTGTAGGAGCTTTGACATATTATGAAAGAAATACAAATAATGTGCAGAGGACTTCTCTGTCTGCTCCAGGTTTGTGAGCCATTAAGAGCCTCAGTATTTTGGTCACGCAATTCCCACCTAATGTACAAAATAATTTAATAACCAGAAAACATGTTACCATCTTACACTCTTACCTCTCTTTCCAGTACTCAGGACTGACAAATTGGCAGTCGTGAAATTCTGAATTCTCTGATTCTGAAGCTTTTGGTAGACAAATACATGCAGGGTATGCCCAAAAGGACCAGTGTGGGCATCAGCCCTCAGAGGCTGATGTGACCTGTCTCGGGAGCCAGGGACAAGCTACCTGGTTGTTCTGTGTAGGTGTTTCACCGGTGTGTCATTGGGGCAGCCTGTGAAGTCTGGTGAAGGTGGTGTTCCTCTCTAGGACAGGCTGAGAGGTCACCCCGGGCCCAGGGGCAGTGTCACCCCTTGTCGGACAGCCGCCGTGGGAGAGAAATCCCTACGTATGCCAGGGTGGGAAATGACCATTGCTGTAATCAAGTGGTTGTCTGTCTCCTGGACAAGGAGGGAACAGGAAGAGTTCCAAGGAGGGAGGTGACGCCTGCCTGGATGTCCTAGGAAGATGTCAGAGGAGGATGGTTGTGCTGTGGGAGAGGGGGGTGATCTGACACCAGCACCACAAAGGCAGATCCAGAGCTGGTCTCTGAGCAAAGCTCTTTAACTACTGCTCGTTTCTGCAGAGCCTCTGTTAGAGGCTCCCAACAGGCACGAGCCAGAGTACAGGAGCGGGAAGAGGCAGGGGCCTTGCACATCTTTCATGTCTTCATTTGCAGTAGTGTTCTCAGGTGGAAGAACAAATTATGAACACCTGGCTGTGCTCGTGCTCTTGCTTTAACCTGGTCTGGGTGACTGCAGCGTGAGGTGACTGAGTAGCAACGGGTTATCCTGGCAGGCCATGGCACTCCTCCTCCAAAGACACAGCAAACCCACAACCAAGGGCTGAAACACCACAACACAGTTCTCCAGCTCCTCCAAATACTCCTAGCCACAGGCATGGCATGTGAGGGCAGCAAAGGCATCTCCTGGGGGCCTGATGGCTCTCTGGTACACAGCACGAGCTGGGGGCAAGTGCCTGGACATGGGCAGAACCACGGGAGGGACGTCACAGCTGTGACTGAAAGCCAGAGAGACACAGCCTTCAAGGTCAGACGATCACCAGCTTAGGATGTGTGGGTCTATATTTGGCAGTGACGCAACTAGCTAAAAGCAAATACTCATCTTGCATTGATCTGTAGGCAGGGCAACCATCGCCAAAGGTAACATGAGCACCGTCAGTGACAGATGGTACGTTGTCGAGGTTCAGACTGTCTGACTCTGCTGTGTTTCGGCATGGCCAACAGTTCTTCATGCAGTTTCACTTCTCTTGGGAAAAAACAAGCAGAGAATGGATTATTTCCCTCCTGCTATATTGTATCAAGCATGCCAGGAAATGGTGTGGTATTTCCACAACCTGAGGCAGAGGTTTCCTTTCCCAGCGAGGATTTCTTTGTCAATCTCCAAAGCTTCGGTGCTGTCAGCCACAGCTCTGCTGCACACAGAAGCAAATTTGAGCCCAAAATGCTCTCCAGGGTGAAGTTTCAGGCAGCAGTGTGTGCGGAGCCGAAATTTAGCTAAACAGCAGCAGCAACCAGGAGGAGGGAATGCCCTGCCCTGCCCCTCCCTCTGCTGCCCTGCTGCCACAGGAACCACAGCCCTGCAGATACATCTTCCTCCACCAGCCTGTAAGCGACCAGTCCCACAAACAGCAGCAGCTTGTCCTAAACTCAACCCTGCCTTCAGCTGCCGCTTCCAGAAAACAGAGGTCCTTCTTGAGCTGCTTGGCCAGAGCTCTTTCCTAGCCCCAATTTTAGCTGCCCTCTGCCCAGATCAAGGCATTTTCTTGATGGCAGAGGAGTGTGTTGCTCAGCATGTGTCTGCTCTCCCATCATCACCTGTCCTTCATCCAGTTGAATTCAAGTAATGATGTCATTAATGAAGGTCATCAGGTGTCGCTTATCATCTCTTATAGCCAGACCAAAATGTCTAAATGCTACACATTATGCAGATCAGCTGAGGGGGGAGCAGGAAGGAGCAGGAGGTGACTGCAGAATAAGAGTGCATTCACATGCATTGCACAATGCTGGAGCCATGGGACAGAAGAGCCCCTGACTCACACCAAGCCAGAAATATGCTGAGCTGTGTCTGCTGGGGCCCTGATCCTGCTGATTCTGCTCCGGCAGCTCCGCTGGCCACCGGCCACGTGCAGCACCGGCTGTGGAGCGGTGATCAGCCACCTCCACCCCACCCAGCCCTGACAGATGCCGTCACCTCACATCTGACAGCAGCCCACCTAAGCTCACGGGGAAAGGAAACCTAGGGATGAGCTGTGTTTGTGCTGCATGGGGAGCTCAGAGTGCAGCCTGCAAAGGTCTAGGGCAAAGATTGTGGCCTCGCTGGAAGAAGATGACGTGCACACCAAGCTGCCTCCTGAAGCCAGGTGTCAGGGACACGCGGTGTTGGTCTCAGAGGGGACCTGGGAGCTCTGGAAAGCAAATTGGTCCTTCTCACTTCTCACATGGAGAAGACTGGTAACTCACCAGCATTGTGCAACCTGTTGAAATGGAATGGCTGCTCGGCTGTGAGGAGGAGGAAACCTTTGCAGTCTTACCCTGGGTAGCAGTTACACCTTTGGCTAAAAACTGCTCCTTCCAAGAGCTACCTGGAGAGGTCATCATGGGCAAACAAAGCACAGAGGCACGCATGGAGCCCACGGTGGCTGAGCATCCATCAGAGCAGCAGCTGGGCAAGTGCTTTCCTCAGCCTCCCTCCAGCCTCTGTCATGGGACCGTGGGTGCTGAGTTTACCCTGTGCAGAAGCAAGACAGATGGCCATTTCATCAGCCCAGGAATGCACATGCCCTGCAAGTCCTCGGTCTCATGTTTCCTCTGCCCTCTGCTCTTTCACTTTTCTCTCTTGTCCAACACACACTTTAGCCTGTAGCTCTCTGGGGAAGAAGCTATCATGTGTGAGGCTGGCTTGGTGCCTAGCCAAAACTGCTTTTCAAATGTAAGTGGAGCTGTCAAGCATCCCCGACAGAGCAGTGTGCACAGATTTCACTGTGACCCAGTCCAGCTGACACAGCCACAATGTGTGTCCCCACGGTCAGCCTGCATCAAGCAAAAAAATGAGGACATCAGGCTTTATTTTTATTGGCTTTCCTCCATGCAGTTGAATTGTTTGCTTTGCTTTGGGTTTGTTTGCTTTAATTCATCCCTCATTACAGGAAAGCATTGGCAAGGGAACTTTGCGCAATCTCAAGCCTTGCAAAGTTAACAATGGCCGGGAGAAATCAAACCCAAACAGCCTGCATAGTTCAGTCAAAAACCTGCAAGTTGAGTTAATGTAATAGAGTCCATATAGCTACACCTATACTTAGTTTTAACAACACAAGTGATACTGAGTCGTGTTTCTGCAGAGATTTAAGCATGTAGACAAGCGGGACAGGACTGTAGCCTTTACTACAGCGTGCTCTCTGCTTTCCATCTCCAGTGCAACGCACTTGCCTGCTGCCATTGACACATGCTTCAGTTCGCAATGTAAATGGAATCGAGCCAAGCCAAAAAGTTCTTAAAGCAAGGGACTGCGCTTCTCTCAGGGCAGATGTGTAGCAATAATCCTGCAGAAACCACATTATGCTCCGGCTGACTCGAACCACACTGCTGTTTCATGGGGGGAAGAGGTATTTGGCCTTGCTCCTCCTTGGAACAGCCATCTATTTAGCTGGCCCCTTGTGCCCAGGATCACAGCCCAGAGCGAGTTTTTATTCTCTCTGTACGCCAGGGAAAAGAGCTGTGCTGCGTTTTACAGACCAGGAGATGAAACACAGATGTGACCTTCCCTTGGACACATGTCGTGAGCTTGCAGCAGGAGACAGACTGGAGTCCAGGCCCAAAGGTCCCCATGCACCCTTCAGCCACCAGACCAGCTTAGATTTTTAATTCAGCTAAGGCAGGGGGTTCAGAAATGAAGAAGAGTCTCCTGCCATCCTCCCTTCTGACATCTATTACGCAACACTGATGGCACTGCGATGCAAAAGGCGCCAGCAAGAAGACGCAAGCTGTGGCTCGGGAAGTCCCTGTGTTGGATGCTGCTGGGAGATGGATGTGGCAGAGAGCATCCTGTGAACATGTCTGGTTCTTACATTCCTTCCCTGGCCACTGCTAATGGCTGGTTTTTGCTTGCAGTGGTGGTTTGCTTTCTTCTTTAACAGCTGCAAAGCTTACGTGGCAAGGATAGCAGTGTGCATGAGGAATGGACACCCCATGAATAACATAAACCAGCTTCCCCGCACACTACATGGATGATTTTAGTTGTATTGGACCATGGTCATTCCAGGACTTCCATCAGATGACGCTGTTACCATACATTGCCACCATCCCTGTTCATCTCCTGTCCTCCCAGCACCTCTATCATCATCTGTGACCAGATGCATGGTGGAGAGCGAAGTAGAGAACTGACCTGAAAGAGCAGTTCTCACTCCAGCGTGGTTAACTACACCCCACCACCCTTGCAGAAGGACCCAGATATAATAATTTCCTTCTACGCTTGCTGCCCTACACCCCCCTGCTGACCTATACCCCCATGTTGCGTGCCTGAGGCCTCCCAAAGGGCCAGTCTTCACCCTTAAAAACAGTCATATCTGGGGAATAAGAGAAATGAGGGACACAGGAACCAGAGAGCGTGTAAAGGTCTTGCAACCTCCCGTTATCGCAATGAGCCCATAGCTCTGTCACAACAGCTTACTTCCCCTGTACTTTCCCTGTGTCACTGAGTTTCCCTGTTTGTTGCCTTGACCGATTTCACTTTTTTCATTTCTTTATTTGAAAGCCTCTGACCTCTGATGTCAGGCAAAGCCCGCGAACTAATACCATAGGACTTAACAGCAAGTTTTCTGTTTTCCCTGACTGTGTCTCTTCACGTTGAGCCAGGATGGCTGCGGCATCCCCAGCGCTGCCGGAGACAAGCTGAACCACCAATGCAATCAACACGGGTTAATTGGCCACACGGGCCCGGAAACACGCTCGAGCTCTGTGTGCCAGGAAAGGGCCAGGGTGTGGAAGGCCATTGGGTCTTGAAACACAGTCTTTTCCCTTAAAAGGTTAGCTCCTGCCAGCTAGTATGTTTTGGGGCAGAATTTTCTTCCTGGAACACTTTGGTGTGTTCCAGCAAGGGGTAGGTTTGGCTGAGGGCTGGCTATCACAGCCTGACAGGTTTTACTTCATTTGTAAATTATCTTTTGCAGTCTGGAACATGCAAGCTTCTAACTACCCCATGGAAAGGGACAGCAGGGACAGAGAAAAAGTCACCGTGTCCTTGGCCAAGCAGAACGCACCAGCCAAGCCAGGCTGCACAACACGTGGAGGGAATAACCCAAACTGCACCCCATGCCCCAGGGCAGCTGCCCACCTCCCTGGACCCCCAGAACCCACCTGAAGGAACTCTACAGCTTTGGGGCAATTTTGTTTCTGGGGGCTCCTAGAAATCTGACAATTTAAATCACTTCCCTGGATCCAAATTTGCCCGCATCTTGCTCTGGAGAGCCTCCCTTGGACCCAAGGGCTTTGCACTGCTGTAAGCCAGCAGCAGCCAGAGGCCAGCCCCACGTGGGGCACTCCGGGAGAGGATGACTGTCACATGAACAGCATCCCCAAACATGTGCACTCCCTCCCACTCACAACTGGGTCATTTCCCCATCACGACTAAACCAACAGCTTTTACTATTAAGTAACCCCAGAAGAGTGTCTGAGTTTTTTCCTCAGTCGTCACCTCTGTGTCTCTTCCACAGACACCCTTCCTGCCTGCCACACGATCTCCCTCAGATATTGACCTCTCAATTTAAAAAAAAAGCATCTCCCAACAGGGTCGGCCTGCTAGGAACCCCTCTCTGTGCTTCCAGCTTTAGCATCCAATCCTGTTGGTTCGAAACTGAGTGAACAGTCTCCAGGGTTATCAGAAGGAAGTGAAGGCCATCATCACGGCTGCAGCAGGCTCTCTCCATGGGCTCCCCTCCAGACCACGGTTTGGACATCCCTGGTGTAAGGCAGCAGCCTCACCAGCATGTCCCCATCTGGCTCTCTGCAGTTCTTATTAAACAAAACTCAAAACCTTGGGAACAACAAGGAGGCACCCCTGTGACCTGAGGTACCAAGCTCTAATGATCTGTGGGGATGGAGAAAGGAGAGGTGTGTGGTACACTTGGACAGACACATGTAAAAGCCATAGGAAACCTGGCAGATCTGCCTCTTTCTGCAGCAGATTCAAGTGGGAAGGATGCAAAACTGTTGGGTGAGCCTTGGAAAAGCATAAAGCAGCTGTACCCACTTTGCCCCGCGGCCCCATGCCCAAGGAGAGCTCCTCACCAGGGCAGGGGCAGGCAGGCTCCCTCCGGCTCAGGGTCTGCATGGCAGCAGGCTGGGCTCCCCAGTTCAGGAAAGATGAGGAGCTACTGGAGAGAGTCCAGCAGAGGGCTACGAGGATGATGAGGGGACTGGAGCATCTCTCCCATGAGGAAAGGCTGAGGGAGCTGGGCTTGTTCAGCCTGAAGAA
>Ga0065711_1030527_pt1 | contig 32235 bp, 12 predicted proteins | sample Hoacrofraction12_FD_59098 | JGI IMG/M metagenome (GOLD analysis project Ga0065711, IMG submission 59098) | Hoatzin crop microbial communities from Cojedes, Venezuela - Epithelial fraction 12 v2 (version 2) | ecosystem: Host-associated > Birds > Digestive system > Esophagus > Crop | place...
AAAAAAAAAAAAAAAAAAAAAAGCAAACAACCAAAAAACCCAAGTCAACATAGAACCACCCAAACTCTTCTAAAGAATCTATTCAGAATATTATCCAGTAGATAACAGAGAATTATAAGTTTAAGAATTCAACACTGAAATATAAAAAAAAAAAGACTATCTTAAATCAATCATAAATGTTAGAACTTTGCAATATAGAAACTGGCATGCTTACCTAGCATACGAATGTACAACGCAGTCTGATCAGAGCTGTCATAGGAAATTGCTCCACGTCTCTGCAAAAAAAAAAAGGTATATTTTACACAAGTTAGAACTGAATAATTTTTAAATTGAAATGAAAATAAAGTATCAACCGTTCACTTCCAAGATAACTCTCAAAATTAATTTTGGAAACTTGAACATGCATTTTTCAAAGATATATATATGTACACACACACCCCCCCGATATTGTTTCAGGAGTGCACAAAGGAAAGACAGGAATTAGTAGTGAAGAGACTATGAAAAAGAGGACCAACGTGTTAAAAAAATATCCCCCCTAAATTTCTTTCCAGATGCTTAATCACTCCTCACAATAAAAAAAGACACAGAAAAAGATTAAGCAGACACAAAAAACGTGCTCCTCATAGCCTTCTAGAATGTAATACTTCAAACAACTACTTGCAGTTCCTGGTTTTTTTTCAATTTACTTTTACCTATTTCCATCTTTCAAAGCTAAAAGTAGTTTTAAAAGTAGTAAAAACTCTAGTGAGATCATTACTGCAGTCCTAGGAATTCAATCTATATTCTGCAAGTGCAGGACTTGGCTGCCACATGCTACTTGCATTCCACCCACTACTTTATGTAGGCAAATCAAGGTACCACTAAAACAGGATGTAATACATAAAGGTATTTAAAAGAAGATAAGCACATGGTATTTCCCATTTGATGACAGAAGTCCAAAGGAGTCATCAAGCTATCCATGCCTGACACTGAAATACTCCCATACAGGCTCTATATCTTACCTACACAAAACACGTATGTGCCACACACGTTCAGCTAATGCAATAATAGTTATAACCCAGCAGTCTCCCACAAGTGCGGTGAACTGGTCCTCTAATAGCTAAAAACTGGAGGAGTGTTCTCATAGTTCCACAACACTGGCATCAGGCAGTCTTCAAAGTAGGCACAACCTAGCACTCGGCCTTCTGCCACTTCCTAGGGCCTTCATTAATGCTGTTTCTTAACCCTAGGATCAGAGGATCACCTTCACAATCAGACTTCAATTTTGCCAATTTGTTCTTTAAAGAAATAAGATCTTTTTATGTGCGTGCACATTAGAAGACTCGTATGACCTTCCCACGTCCACCACCCTTCTTTATTTGCACTGAGGACAGTGAAGTCCTGGGTGCCACAAAGGGTTATCACACCCCTTTGAAAGCTTCAGGTGACAGCCAGTCTGGAGGCGAACATAGTCACCCATTTTTTCCTCTGTGTAGCAGGAACAACACTACACCAGGGACACACAACAGCCTGAAAATGCACAAGCTCAAAAGACGGGAAACAAAACCATGCTGGGAAACAGGACAGAAAAACAGGTGTTGGACATTGAGAAGAATTCTAAAAGGAGATAAAGAAACAAATTACTTGGAAGGGGCAAAAGAGGCAAAATTACTTATAAATTTCCATCTACAGAGCAAACCCAATACACACAGAGAAAGACTGGAGATAACCTCTATCAGCATGATTTGTACAACTGATGTGTTGACTCCAAACCCAGAAATAACACTTAATTGTTTTAGTATTTTTCATGTTACAAGAAGGAAAAAAACCTTACACCTGAAGTCAGAAAGGTTTTTCCAAAGGCAAGTTAAATATTTAATTATAGAAATGACCAAAGATCTAGCTCCAAATGGGGTCTGGTTACAGCAGTTGTTGTACTATAAGGAAGAACTTCCTGTACAGCACTTACATTGTCTTAGTTTTTGTTCTGTATTTCCTTGGAAAAATCATAAACCATGCAAATAATCCTTCCCTCGAGATATGTTTCATTTCTCACAGCAATGTGCCTGTCCTGATGGGAAAGGCAGCAAAGCATCTCATCAGCCAGAAAATGATGCTGATTTCCCACTAACATTTTCAGATTTCTTCATACAACATACACTTGAATTTCAGCAAATCTCAGCTGAATACATTTTCAGTAGCCTGTTACGTTTCAAAGTTTGGTTTCCTAAGGAAAAAGAGACAATTTATTGTGTGAACTGTACTAATACTACTTCAAAAGCAGGAGGACAATTTCAGCTAATTTTGCTAAAAGGGCAGAGGTCCTAAACATGCTTTATTCATTGAAATTTATTAAATAAAACAGGTAAGAGGAAAGCACCTGTTTGCAAGTTCCACCAAGGGACAGATACAGGGTGGGTGATGGGTGGCCGGAACTCATACCTTCAGACCAGGCAAGTAAGTGAGCTATGGCTGGACAGTCAGGAGGACCGTGGTGGGCAGTCGGAGACAGAGGAAGGAGCTAATGGCACAGAGGCTTTTAGCAACTTGTGACAGGTTAAGTAAATTAAATAATACTGTGCTCATTCAGGCATGGATTGCTTTGTGTCAGCTCATGCTCTGAATAGGTAACAGACTACGTACCGCAGGTTGAGGTACATCACCTATTTTCCCACTTCACATAATACCGTCAGCATATTAGTTATGCTACCCCCTACACTACTCTTAAGAATATACAAGAAAAAGCAAAACAAGAGAAGTAGTTTAATCCACCCTGCCTGTGGTTCTTTAAGATACTCTGCTTTCCACTTTAAATTTTTTTCCGTTTTTTAAATCCAGCAAACAAAGACCAGATTTAATACATCAGCTTTTATTGAGATGTGAACTGTCACATGCAGCAAATTTGTAAGCAGAAAGGCAAGTAAGTCTTGAACTAAAGTTCAAGCACTCAACTGTTCAAACAATTTAATTACGAGGAATCTACCCTTGGTGACCACCAAAAATGCCTCCTCCCTCATTGCTAATCAAAGGCCCCCTCTCTGTAGCCTACACCAAGATATCAAGACTATACTTACACTAAAAATATACCTTACTTACACAGTCGAGGTGACTGAAGCATCCATTGTATCAGCCTAGTTACAAACCTTGGCTAAAAACTTCACAGACAGAGCTTGGCTTCTGGCACTTCAAAATACCACATTACTGTTAATACTGTTAACTCATTTAGCATGAAATTTTATTTCTAGATCTCTGCCACCTCTGTGGTCTACCTGAAGCTTTGTATCTGTCAACAACCTTAAAGCACGTTGAACTCCTTGACCCTCTGTACAAATCTCAGACAAATAAGCATCATTCCAACAGGCAGACAGAATTACTCCTGCTTAAACCAAAGACAATCCTCACGTGTTTTGGCAGGTCTCCTTTTCAAGCACAAGGACAACTTGGTCCAGTGGGAATACCTGCTGGACTCCAAGTGATTCAACAGATTCCTCCAATGATCAGGTGAGGTCCCTAACTACTCCTGCTCCTTTCCAGACATGAGCACAGCCATCTGAACTGGGTGGGCTGGTTCACTTCAGCAGTGAAGACAGATGTCAGAAAGATGACTGGGAAAGATTCTTTCCACTGGACTTCCACTTTGAAAACATCACCTTAAATTTCAGTTTCATATTAGACTGTCATTTATTCTTCTAAAGGGAAATACAGTACGAAAAGCTTTCATTTCTCCTCTCTTCTGTCGCATCTTTGTAGAAAGTGAAGACATTCAAACTAAAGCAGAAGACTCATTAATGCTTTAAGAACAACAATGATACAAGGACTCCACAGAAACAGGCGAAGGGAGTATCTACCAAAAGACAGATTTAGGTCAGATCTTTCTGAAAGTCTTTTTACAAGAGTATAGGAAGTTAAAGGCCACGCAATGGGAATGACATACCAAAATAGCACATCAATGTATCTTCAAAGCGAAACCGCTTCAGTGATGCTAGGGAGCACAGCATATGCACACAACACTTGGAAACGGAGCACCTGCTGATGTTTGTGCCAAACAAACATTTCCACTGATGTATCAGTTTTATCACAAGGACTTCCCAACCCAGTTCAGAGCAGAGCACCAGCACTACTGTTGTGCACTTCATTTTGGCAAGGGCCAGCTAGGCAGCTTTTGGACTGTCAAGTGAAACAACTGTTGGCCTCATTCTGTAACAGCAGAAAGAAACTGGTAGACCTGTTGGCCTTCAAAATTCGGTACCTCCCACCAGAAACAACCATCTATGCTTTTTGTTGGAGTATACAACCCTCATTTTGTCACTCAGTTGTTAATTCAGGGGCTAGGAAAGAAGAGCCAGAGGACAGAAACACAGCTGGTCAGCTATTTTTACCTATCTTGCCGAAGTTATTTGCCCACCAGTTTCTAAATACTTCACTGGAGTTCAAAGCAGTATTTTGAAAGTTTATCAAACTAGTGATAAGAAAATGTAGTTAATTTCAGGAAGGCAATACTAATCATCAATAAGACACACACACCCCCCCTTCAAATATCTGAATGTGGCAATTTTAATATTGTCTTCCATATAAAGCCATTTCACATGATCCTCTCCCAACATAGATGGCAATCATTTATAAACTTAGCTATTGTTTGAGTGATAGTTATCAACATCAGTGTTACATACATATAACGAGCATCTGTAAGGTATTTTCTCCAGATTTACCCAAAGTTTTATCAACATAAAAACTTCAACATTTAACAAAAATATACACAACAAAAGCTTAAAAAATTGATCAGAACAGAAAGCATAGTCAAAACAAGCATCAGCGATTGACTTAAGCGAGGACAGAAACACACAGGTATTATCTTCAGAAACTAAACCAGAATGGCAGAAGGACTCAAGAGCAACTGCAAAATGGGATAATTGGATGAACACACAAAAAAAGTTCTTTAAAATAAACAACCATTAGCATGTTTAAAAACGCAACCATAAATAGCAGAGGTTTTCATGCTTTACCTGTATTATGTCAGCTACCTGGAATTCCTGTTTTTCCCAGTTTAACAGAATCTTTGACCAAACTGAATTAGAGATAATCCTTAAGCGGGCTTTTTATGTCAAGTTTCAGAAAAACAGTAATTTGGCAGTAAAATGTGGATGATATACTAGGCTAACATACCAGCTGTAAAACTTTGGCATTTAGGATCTGCCGTCAGTCACAAGTGAACATCCAGGGTATTCCGGTCTTTTTCTTGATATGACAAAAGTTATCACCAGTGCTAGCAACTGAGCCTGACCATTTTTGCTTTTAGTAAATTTAGAACTGCGTTATTGGCAATCACTGAAGTGTATGGCCATGGATACCTAGCAAAGCTTGTTTTCACAACAAATTCAAGTTCATGTTTGTTCAGATTCTCCTGTTACCTGCAAAAATATGTTAAAATTGTGTATTAATTAAAAAAAAAATCTATCTATATATAAATGAATGAACTCTGAGTCTTTTTCCCCAGGTTCCCTCCAACGATTCTGGCCCTCCTTCACAATCCTCAACTTAAATTTGTTCCTCCTTCTGGAATTAACTCCACACTAGGCAGTGAGCTATGCTGAGCAGAGCCTGGTCCGATCTCCAGGCATCAATCCCACTTATATTCACTACCACAATACGCATTGTGGGTATACTCATGTGCTTTAGAGCAAGAGAGAAGGAACTCCTGATTTTGTCTGACCCTAGCACAGATTTTTCAGAGCACTGCCACATCTCCAATGAAAAGGCCACAAAGTAAGTGAAGTAGCCAGTATTTCACCTCAGCAAACAGATCTGGTATTTCCACTCCTGTAACCCTGAAATCAACAGTACAAAAAGGATATCCTGTCCAGGAAGCAAAACACGCTAATTTGTATTATTCTCACTATGTTTAAAATTGATTTCCTTATTTCCACAAAGCCTTTAAAGCACTATAAAGTTGAAGATCTGTTAGCAAAGGAGGCAAGCTAAGCCCTGCCATTCAGAAGCCATTTCAGACCCCTCTTCCCTGTCTCCTAACCCGCACTGCTACAAACGCACTCTTCCCACTTCAAGGCAGAGCTATGAGATCACGTACCAACACTCACGGAACACAATCTCAAATGGCGAACGATGTGCTTCCAAGACAGATTACATTTAAAAAAGAAAAAGCAAGCGCTCGTGAAGCTCCCTAATGACTTGTTTTCTCTCGGGCTAGTTATAAACCCCGCCAGTCAGTCAGAGCAGAGTGACAGCACTACCTTCGCGGCGATCCATCTGACGAGGGTCAGCGTCAAGCACCAGGATCAGCGCAAGTCCCAGCGGGTCCCCCCTGGGGCCTGCAGTGCGATCCCCCCCTCAGTCCCTGGGGTCCCGTCCCCCCCCAGGGTCTGCAGCGTGACCCTCTCCCCGGACCCCTGGGGTGTGTGTCTGTGTGTGTCCCTGCCACCACACAGCAGCCACCTGACAGCGCAGCGTACAACCAGGGGATGCGACGAGTAGTAAACCCATCCGTAAACCCTGTGGAAAGGCCAGGGGCAGTGACAGAGCAGGGCTGCGCGCTTCCATACCGCAGCAAAGCCGGCCAGGCCAGGCAGCAGCGCTCGCACTGGGCGGCCCCAGGATGCAGCTGAGCCGTTAAACACCGCGAGGAGCACGCTTCCAGCAGGTCTCACCGCGGCCGATGGTCACGAGTTCCTGTCATCTCTGCGACCCAGAGAACTGCTATGGACCGAACTTCAAAACATACTTCAAGGTTGCTCTTCTGGCAGCTTACTACAGATAACGTTAATGCACTGGATCAGTGCAACCACTGAAGCCAGTCATGGCACTCCCGTCCCCTCGCCAGCCCGCCGAACCCAAGCCACCCTCCTACGGCCTCTCCAGCCGCTGACGCCCGTGCTGGCGTGTCCCTTCGGTGCACGGCTCCAAGGCTGAACCTGCCTGCAGTCCCTGTCTCCCGGCACTTCCCAGGGCTGGCAGGCAGGCTCGCCTGCCTCCTCTGAGAACACGGATCGGGCAGCCAAGCAGTCCCGTACGTGTGGTGCGGCTTTGCAATTCGCTTCAACTTCTATCATCTTAAGCTGACAAAATATGTTTCATTTCAGAAATGCAAAGAAATCTCAGATAGTTTGGGGGGGAAGAAGAAAAAAGCAGCTATGGAGGGAAAAAAGGAACAGTGTGAGGTATTTAAAAGGATGAAGTCAAACAATTGAAAGGAAAATTGTATGAAGATTCTGCTCTTCCTGTAATTATTCTTATTATAAGAAGATCATATTGTAAATTCCAATATGTGCACAAAATACCAAAGTTAACACAGGTTACCAAAGGAGTAACTTCAGCACTGAGAAATTAATCTGCTCCTGCCCACAGGAAAAGGGGACACATACTGCGGTGGATGTTTACTGAATGAAGGAGAAGACTCAGTAACTGGGACAGGCTCTTCACTGTTTTATAATACTATTTCTAATATTTGTGCTGGCTTTTAAGCTATAACCATGATCTCGGCACCAGCTGCAGGTTCCTACAGCACCATTCCATTCCAAACACGCGTCATCTGCTCTGTCCCCTCCCTGTGCCCCTGAAAATCCATCAGATCAAAGCCATAGGCAGGAACATTCGGAAAGGACCTTCTGGTACCTCACTTAATGAAGACAGCGCTTATCTAAATGTCTGTCAAGTTCCACCCAAGATACAACCTGTCACTGATGCAGATTTAAAACACTGCTATCTCCAAACATTTGACAAGGTTAAGACACCCTGACAACTAGTCATCACCAGTCTGATGTTACTTTAAAAAACCAAACCCATGATAAATGGCATCAGGCTGTAACTGCATCGGCAATTTGGCACAACCAGAGCAGATCAAAACACAGCTGCTGCCGAGGTCTTTACACCTACATGATATGAAGCCCAGGAGGGTTTTTTTTGCAGGCCGCATTTTGTCAAACTTCCTGAACCGGACCCTACCACAGGAGGTTCAAAGCTACCAAAAATGACCGGTAACAGGTCAAACCTCTGCAACCCTGTCAAGGATCAGAGTACATTTGGTGCACACAAGGAGTGGAGTGGCTTGGTTCCTTCTGAAAGGAGCCTAGTTAGCACATACCGAAACCACTCTGGGAAACAAACAAACAGGCATGATGAACAGGGATAATGAGGCGATTTGCTTCAAGACTGAACTCTCCTCCAAATAAAACTAACACAAATAGCCTTATACTCTTTCAAAGGTCAAGCATTTTTCTCCATCACCACTATTTTCAGTCCCTGATCAGTCTGTCTTCTCTGTTTTCCTGTCTCAAAACACATGAAGATGTTCTTGGAGCATGTGGATGGTCTCATTTCGGGTGCATGGAGCAAACTTTTATTCCACCGATGTGGGCAACACATGATCTTGGAAAATACAGCAATACAAAGTAACCATCCTTTCCTCTTTTGTCTTCCAATAGTAAGTGGTTTAATTAATTAGCCTCCTCTTATTGAAAGTTTTTCTTAAAACTATTGTCTCATGCATAAGTTTAATACCAGAAACAGAAATAAAAATATCTGCCCATCTGTTAAGCACCACTACAGCATTATTTGTTTTAAATACAGCTTGGAAATTGAAAGATTGTTTCAGAAATAGGATTTTGAATTTGGGGACAAAGGAAGACCAAAAATTGCACTGGTTTAGAAGAGAAGTATATGAAATAACAGAAAAGCTGAAGTGCTTCTTTTGGGGAAAATACTGCTTTAAATAACCCATTAACAATTCCAAGGTGAAATAAATTATGTTTTACAAGTATATGAGAGAAATTATTCAAGGTCATTAGCAAGTATGGTAAAGCCTCAGGTATAAGTCTACACAAAAATAAGGTAGTACTAAATTCCCTCTGTGATAACATACTACCTACTACGCTATCCAAGTTCTGGGAGTGCAACCAGTGACCCTAGGGCTATGGACATCACCATCAGTCTCAGCTTCATCTTGAAATGTAGGAGGATACCAGAAAGAACCGCTGTCATATACTGCATTTTTTCTCTTTCAAAAATTATATAAGTTCTTAAGGCTGTTTTCTTTCTTCTCTTTCTTCCCTGCTTTTTAGCAGATTCTTTTCCAGTTTTTCCTAAAATTCATTGCATGCAGAGATACTGTGTTTGATAAGGCAAGACTTCTAGTACTTAATACTCAAATATAGCATACAAGTCATTATCTAGTTCCTCTGCCCTTACCATCAGCTTGAAGTACAAGTGCAACTGCTGTCTCTTACCCTTTCCAAACAAAGAAACATAAATATCCCAATCACTTCAATGTAAACTTAATGATATAAGGCATTGTAAACGCATTTAAGCAGCCAAAGGCACGTTTTGTGAAAATTTTTGCATTTGCCGAGTAAACTTTTCTGTTTAATTCCTTATAAGACAGAAATTCATTATCAATACAGCAGAAAGCACCTGCGGTCTTGCAACAGTTGTAACAAAGATTCCACTACGGAATTTGCTAAAGATACCAGTTTGCTCTCACTGCAAAACCGGCATCACATGGGACCAGCTCCCACCCGTTCAGAAGTAACTTCCCATTAATATGCCATTGTGATTTGCAAGGATCCAATTATTTCCATACACACTCCTAGAGATCTGCAAGGCTCCACATGGAAACCCAGTAATTTCTATTAGCATACTCTGTTATTTGAAGTACCAAGTACAGTATTCCCAATTTTACTTGTATATTTCTAAATACCCATCTGCCCATCTGTTCCAATCCCTTTACCTTTTTTTTTAAATACATTTCACCAGTCCTGAAGAATGACTCAGTGTTGCTTTACAAACCTCAGTAACTACTGTATCTACAGAAGTGTCTTTAAATGCTCCCCCTCAAAAGCATGTCAATAATACCTACAGGAAATCCAGAGTTGAAGCAACAGGACCATATTTCACAGACGTAATTGGGTCTCTCATGACGCTCCTGTTCAAATGCAGGAGGGCTCCATCACCACATGATATTTATGCAGAAGTTTGAGGCCCATTGCTAACCACTCCTACTTTCTGGAATAACCTGATTTCACGTGCATGCACTTGTACACCTGGCCCAGAAATCAGATCTCCATGGAGTCTCCTTTGCCCTTCAAACACCCCCTTCCAGAACAGGCACAGAACAGTGGCTTGTGGCACGCTGATTTCTAGGATAGATTACTGGCTGGCATCGTACTTGTTGTGGACCGATCAGGGAACTTCACTGTATTTATATTAACAGCATATAAAGACAGCAGAGAAATAAAAGCCTATCATCTACCTATTCATCAGTACATAGTGTAAAAAAAAATCCACTGCGCTAAAATCATTTCCATCTTTTCTTCACTTTTCTCCCTGTCATTATCCATCATGTGCGATCTCTCTCTCCAGCAGACTCCACTAACAAAGAATAATTAAATGGTAATCTGTGAGAATTATTCTTGTAACAAATGTGGGTAGCTACTGCTGCAGCCCAACCCAAGCACTAAACACTGCACTCCAGGAAAACAGGAGAATACACCATTATTTTTACCAATACTGAGACCAGACATTTTAGAATTTCACAACGTATACACAGTGACCAACTTTTACAATTGCTACTTCTGTTTATATAGTAATTTAAAATGTTATCTAAGCATTTTACTTTCAATTCAGCTTTTTATTTAAAACATTTATTAGCCTACGTTACAACAAGGTGCAAGATTCCAGCTATTCTAGCTGCTTATTAATAAAGCTACGCATCAGCTAGCAAGCAAGAAGCAAACATGAAAAAATAAAGAAAGTTAGCAAAATACACGTTCTTTACTACATAGAAGTCACCATTACTAGTTAACTCGTTGCAACTAAACTCAAAAGGCTGACTGATCTTAAACCAAGGGCTTAGAACTCCAGAATACAAACTTCCAAAGCAAAGGACGAATATAGATCCAGAAGGCAGAATTTCCAATTTCCTTAAAGAGCATTTTTAATTTTCATAATCTTCCATTTCAGTCCTCCATAAGATAGAATGAACCCTCTCTCACCCTTGAAACAAAAGTATCCAATCTTAGCAAATGAAAGGAAGCCAAAACCCTACATTTCTGTATCATCACTCACTCATCAGCTACTCTAACATAACAGAAAAACATCAGGACCATCCTATGTGCACTGCATTTCCAAAAAGGTTAAGAGGTATTCTGTATTTTATAAACAAATCACACAAATCTTTGCCAAAGCAAGCATGTTACTAAACATTGTATTTCTCTGATGGCTGTTTTTAACCTTTCATCTGCAGATGACACCAAACTGGGCAGGAGTGTCAATCTGCTGGAGGGTAGGAAGGCTCTGCAGAAGGATCTGGACAGGCTGGATCGATGGGCTGAGGCCAGCTGTATGAGGTTCAACAAGGCCAAGTGCCAGGTCCTGCACTTGGGTCACAACAACTCCATGCAACGCTACAGGCTTGGGGAGGAGCGGCTCGAAAGCTGCCTGGCAGAAAAGGACCTGGGGGTGCTGGTCAACAGCCAGCTGAACAGGAGCCAGCAGTGTGCCCAGGTGGCCAAGAAGGCCAATGGCATTCTGGCTTGTGTCAGGAATAGTGTGGCCAGCAGGAGGAGGGAGGTGATCATGCCCCTGTACTCAGCACTGGGGAGGCCACACCTGGAGTACTGTGTTCAGTTTTGGGCCCCTCACTACAAGAAGGACATTGAGGTGCTGGAGAGTGTCCAGAGAAGGGCAACGAGACTGGTGAGTTGTCTGGAGAACAAATCTTACGAGGAGCAGCTGAGGGAGCTGGGGCTGTTTAGTCTGGAGAAGAGGAGGCTGAAGGGGGACCCTATTGCTCTCTACAACCACCTGAAAGGAGGTTGTAGTGAGGCAGGTGTTGGCAACTAGTGATAGGTCGAGAGGCAATGGCCTCAAGTTGCACCAGGGGAGGTTTAGATTGGATAATGGGAAAAATTTCTTTACTGAAAGAGTTGTGAAGCATTGGAACAGGCTGCCCAGGGAAGTGGTGGAGTCTCCATCCCTGGAGGTGTTCAAAAAACATGTAGATATGGCATTTCAGGACATGGTTTAATAGGCATGGTGGTATTGGGTTGATGGTTGGACTTGATGATCTTAGAGGTCTTTTCCAACCTTAATGATTTTATGATTCTATCTTATTTGCTCAACAGCAATCATCTGTTATTTTGAAGATTTAAAAAATGGTACCCTTGTTACATGACAAAGTACCACTGGGGCCTCAGACTGCAATCCATTCACTAAAGACAGACTTCTGCAGGCGAGATGCAAGAAGTTGAGTTTTAGCTGCTCTGAGTTACCATGTTTTTTATTAAACACTCCTTCCACAGTGACTGAATGGTATATTGGAAGCAAATAAAGAGTAATTTAAATTCCTGCATACTTCACATATTGAAAGTAACTCAGCTATGTAAGTGAAAACAGATGAGCAGAAGAACAGCAATATGTGACAAAAAGCTATCATTGTTTTAGACTTTGTAATAAAAAATTTATGTTCTATTTCTAAAGCACATCCTTTGAACACTGAAAGCCTACCTTACTGCCTTTTATTTAACTGGAAACCTAAATAAAAAATACGGAAGTTACCATCTTACAGAAAGACAACATCACAAAATTGGCAACACATCACAACACCAGAAAAGGAAATTACAGAAATTTAAGTCATAGTAGTTGCATCTTATAATTCTTCATAAATTATCTACAGAAAATGCAAACAACACAAGAAGTTTGTCCTCTAAATTGAAGTCTTAAGCTTTTTTCCTTGAAGAGAAGCTTCTCCAATAACTTTTGTTCTTATATGAACACTACTTATATGAGCTTCACAGCTCCTAGAAGCATGTGTGGGGAAAGAGGGAGCACAGGAAGCAATCAGGGCCTCTCCAGACAGCAGCTGTATGTACGAATTTCCACAGATGTGTCTGTCTAGCTCATGAACTAAAGAAGAGAGCAATGTAGTGCACTGAATGAAGGCTAAAAGGCATACGGGCAGGGTATGATGTGAGCTGCTGCTTTTGACTTTCTCCCTGGATCCTCTCTCATTCAGACATGAAAAGCAATCAGAAATTAACAGATTCGAGTATTAAAAAAAAAAATAAAAATAAGAGCTTCCATTTGGCTCCCAAGTGATGGATAAGCTCCCATAACTTTGAGGGCTCAACTCCATGTAAGTCTCAAACATCTGCCTGCCTGGTTCTTGACCAGCAAGTTTTTGCTACTCCAGCACTGCTTAACCCCCTCATGTACACTTTAAATACTTCCTACAAAGTGAACTGAAGAGTAGCTTACACAAACCTAAAATACCAACATCTATTGAGACTCCCCAGGCAACACAACTTCCACTTACTATAAGCAGATATTTATGCAAGACATGTTAGAGATCATTTTCAAATTTTATTTTAAAAAAAAGCTAAGAGTTCCCAGAGGAAAAACACATTTCACCATTTTCCTTGGCGCACAGGCATATGCTAAAGTTCAAAAAACACACTAAACATTAAAAAGGCAATAATAAAATCATCTTTGTTTCTGGTTCCTTGGTAGCCATCACAAAAACATGAAAATATTATGTTGTCAAAAAAGATTAAATTTCAAGGGCCAAGCTGGAAGTTTCACATTAATAAATTAAGCAGAGATGGCAACAGAACATCTGAAATAAATCAAACCTCGTTGTTCTTTTCCTAGTCTGTGATCATTTCCATTAAAATAACTGAATGACTACACAGGACAAACACAGAAACTGATTACACCATCTGCTGTCAATTCCACAAATCAATAGTATTTTATTTATAATACGATGGCATTATAACGAAAATATTAATTCACTTAAATAGTCATTGCACAGTTTATAAAGATTAAAGAAATTCAAAGAAAGATCACACCTGCCATGCCCAAGCATTTCACAAAACAAGAAAAAGACATACCTAAGAAGCAACACATAGTATCTGAAATACAAGAAAGGTAAGAGCAGTTACATTGGCCAACTACATTCAACTTCTTTCACCTCAAAAATCTAACATGTTCAGCTTGCAAATAAAACCCCATTAGCTGAGTGAGTTTCTGCTACAGCCTTCTTTCCAGAGAAAATTCATCTGGAGAGTCGTCTGCACTAAACACCTATTTCAGAACTTGCTTATGCACCGTACCCATAAATGCTTGTAGTCTTCCATGCATTTTCTCAAGAACTAATTAAACCTATGCCCATTAAGGTTAAGCTGAGCAATTTCAACTGAACTGGTTAAGCAGACCAATTTCAGCTGAACTGGTTAAAGTCTGTAAGGCTCTAATGAGACACTAAGCTGAAAACTCTAACCTTCCAAACACCACAGTTCAACACCTGCCATTGCAACACCTTCCCTCGCTTTCCAGGCTGCAATGTATTATTGCTACCTTCCCATCTTTTATTTTATTGAGCTACCAACACAACCCTGGCTTACATACTTGCAAATTCTCTTTCTCTGACCCGTAGCAGATGCAAATTTCTTCTAGTGAATGCCTTGAAAACTTGCTAATAAAGTTTAATAAAGGTATTTTCATGCAAAACTGGTATTTTTTAGACATTTACACATTTGTAAAGCAGTTATTGTCTTCCATTAATATTCTATTAGCAGGGGGGTGCCAGCAATCCATGCATCCAGACTTTTCATCAAAAACCCAATTTCAGCATCTCACCCATCAGACATAAAGCTGACCCAGTAACAGAGAGCACTTTTCAGTAGTGTTGTGGCTTATGTCTGCAGGTGTTAAACTGAAAAAGAGTACTGTCTTTGAGACCAAAATGCACTGGAAAGGTTCAGCCTTCTATTAGAGACATGTCAGCATACGATTATTTTTTTGGTGGGGGGGATACAAAGAAAGAGTTTTTGTTTTAAGTACATCAGTACTAAGAAAGAGATAGATGCCAAAGAAACAGAAGAATTACAACCTCAAAACTAATACAAAAAATTCCCAGGCAAAAAATTCCATATGACTATTACAGAGAGGTTTGGAAGGAGGTATGGAAACACGCATATATAAAGAAAGTGTTCTATTAATAGATTAATACATTTTTGATAGACTTCACAGCTGACACATTGACATAGAAAAAAAGATAGAAAGCTAGTAGAAAAAAAGTTTAGGGACTTCAACTACAACTAACATTCTTCTACAGATTTCTCAAAAATACAATATCCTTGTACAGACTTCTCATTATTCAACCTGAGTAGGCATTTATCACATCTACAACATTCCAAGACCTCCTACAATTAAAAACCATTTTTCAAGTAATTTTTCTTGCAGGGATTTCACAGCAGCACACTCCTGAATTTTCCATTTTTTAAGGTAATGAGATGCTACTTTCACTGTCAAGCTTTAACATTAAACTGAAACTGAAATTAAGAATCTAGCATAAAACAGTTATTTCAATAGCATTTACAAGATTTACATTTGTAAAATTAAGTTCTATTTCCATTTTGCTTGGTTATCCTGCAGGGAAGCTGAAAGAAGCCACACAATTATTACACTGTTTCTTAAAGAAGCAAGAATTGTAGCAGTACCAACAAGAATGTTTATCTCTAAAGCTCCTTGCCACCCACTGGACACCTGTCAGTCTTGGCACTGGCCTTTATGTGCCCATGTAAAGAAGATTTTGCATGGCATAGCCCTCTCTTGACCAAATTAGGCTAACCTCATCTGCATTGACATCAGTGCCTATAATTTTGGAATCTCATCGACAGAAATAGCTTTATCACAGGGCCCAGCATACAAATTAAGCATCTGTATAGGGCAGGCTGAACTTGTGGAAGTGATGAAAAGCTGTAGTGGAAAAATCTTAGCATACGCTTTGAAGCTATATCTAATTAAGGCAACAGTTAGCTACTCTGGGGGAATTTTTTATTTGAAGTCTTGGTTTTAGTCCGCTTGCAGTATTCTCTGTTTGCACACAAACCAGCGTTAAAACCTTTCCTTTCAACTGAGAACCCTGAACAGTAGTTCAGTTTAGTACATTTGAAAGCATGTAATATTTCAGGCATGCAGAAATCACAAATTTTTATTACCAGATCCCAGTTCTGTCTTCAAATTCGGCATCACTAATCATTCTGTTGTTCCACGAGAAGCAATTTCAGCTTGCTTCAGAATTATCTCCAATACTAAATTTGTGCTGTGTGCGACAAACTAAGAATACCAAGACACAATTAATTTCATTAATGTTATATGACTTGGGCAGTAAGGTGAAAGCCTCATATATTAGATAATTTCCTTATGAATGTAGTGATCTAATTTTATAGAGGGACTTTTGGGAAGAAGCAGAATGGCAAAACAATTAAACCACCTAAGCAACCTCCGAAACACATTTGCAAAATGATGGAAGAAAGAAGTAACTTGCACAATTTTAGCGTAATTCCAGGCTCCTCATCACTCTGTTAGAGCTGGGAGTTTACAGATCAAAAGGCATACAGCACTGCTTGCCCCATTCTCTGGGGGAAAGGAGGATCTGCTGTCAGTTACTTCTCCAAATATGATGGAACACAGACACGAGCCTCAATATAATTAAGGCCTTTCTCACCTTATGAAGGAATTTTAAGATTTATGGAAATACAGAAGAGCATGTAGAACTAAAGATCAGAACAAAAGAATAATAGAAAACACTAAAAACATTCTTTACTTTAAAACAGCTACTGAATATGGATGTCATTGCTCCTGAAGGGAACAGTACTGGAAGCGCTGAGCCTACCCCCAAAGAATTACCTAGAAAAAACCAGAAAGAAACGTACTCCAGCTTGTAGTTCAAAATCGCCATTTTTTGCAGGGGTGACATGGGGAGCCAACCTGTGACATGAGCAGCAGAGCCTTGCTTCCCATGCTATGAAACAGTCTACCTCCACCACAATTACCACAACACTTTCTTTACTGCTTCCTACACAAAATTACAAACTGTCCTTATGCCTCTAGCCAAAAACGTTCCATGTGTAATCAAACAACTCACTCTCATCCTCCCATCCCCTCTTTTGCATCATACCACACCAAATAATCGTGTAGGAGAACAGGAAAAGAAAGGTAGCACACGTTGCAGCTGACCCATCAGCCTGGTCAAAGTCCTACTGCACACCATACCAGAGCACTTCTCCTGGAAATCACCAGTGAAGACTCTTGGTCTTTCATTTACTTTTCCAAATCGTGAAGTGCAAAAAATTTTCAAATCCTAAAAAACAACAGATCAGTTTTCAACACTGAACTTTTATTTTGCTTTGAGAGATATGAATATTTATATTAAGTAATTTCTGTTTCTTTCAAGAAAGTTTCAGACATCCTTCTAGACAAGCGATACACACATTTTGGAAAATATCCTGCACTGAAAGGTTTTCATGGCCATAAATCATTATCCAACATAGTCAGCTGTTTATAATCCATACTTATGGCATCCTTAATTTTAACCTCACCTAAAAAAAATTTTAAAAAAAACAAAAAAGAGTACTGGTGCATCTTAACTGAATTCTCACAGCATATACTTTTTGATTTTTTAATAGACCAAGAGTAAGGTTTCATGCTGGTTTTCCACAGAGCTCCCTAGTCAAATTATGCACATAGGTTGTTTCTCCCATAATTAAGTCACAATCCTTCACTTAAAAAGAAAAGTGAAAGGTCTGGAATGGCAGTAGGCTTCACGTATTGCCAAGTGCTCAAACTCCGAAGGCAGAATTAGTTTTCTCAGTGGCTTCTCTAAAGCACTCATCAAAAATATCAGAGCACTTCACAAGTATTCTTCAAAACCCCAGCTCAGTACAAGGAGACCAGAACCCAAACATCAGTGCTTCTGGGCACCCACTTTAAGACTGCTAGAATTGTATTCTTCCATTTCTTTTTTTAATCACATACAGCCCTCACGTAAGCACAGCTCCCTGGCCTGAGCTTTTTCCTCTGTTGGGAGTGGGTGGAGGGGAGGAAGAGGGCAGGAAAGGCAAATCAGGCTGCAAGATCTCACATCAAGTATTTAACAAATAAGAAGCATACAATCATGATCTAGGAAAAGCTTGATTTACATGTCTGCACTAATAAGCAATTACCAGATGGAAGCATGAGAAATCTCTTTTTCTCCAGAGTGGCATTTAACTGCCTTATAAGTACACACAATACTTCCTCCTTCTTTGACAAAAAAAAAAAATCACCAAGGAATGGCTATAATACTTTTCACAACACAAGCAAGTACATTTTGTGCAATAAAGGACACAGATTTCCTGGAAAATATTAAAAAAAAAATCAAAACCTCACAATGCATCAATGCAAGGATGTTAATATCATAGCACAGACAATCCAAATGTGTGTTTCCCTAAATACCGTATTTGTCTTTAGAACTACATCCACGAAGGAAGAAAACTGATGTTGTTACTTTTTGTTCTCTTTTAATTTCAAAAAAACAAAAAAAACAAAACTACAAAACAAAAACCAACAAGCCAACAATCAAACTTTGAACATACTTTGCCCACATAACTTCCCGAAGAAGTTGCAAACTCTAGATTCATCTCAGAGGTCACTTCTGCTGTTTTAAGATACAAACCAAATACACAACTCATCACAACAGAAAACAAATTAAAATTTATTCTAAAAATTAACAAATTGAAAATTTATCCTGAGCAATACATTTTTATATAGAGATATTCAAATACACTCAGCATATAAACTGTATTTGGAAACACATGCACAAATTTGAAGTCAGAATTCTTTACAAGCAAGTACCAACTTTTTACAGAAAGCAGTACAATGCAAAAAACCACTAAAGTAGTTATGTAAACCGATTCATTTTTGTCCTTCTTGACCTGAGCAGCTACTTACAGTTTTCACTGAACAACTGAACTTTCTAGATTGGATTGGCTGCTTCTATTATCTACAAACCCCAAAGCTGAAAAAAAAAATTTTCAAACTCCTGGGTTTAGAACTTGTCTGAAGTTCTTCCTCTTAGGCAGGTTAGTTCAACACACACAATGCCTACCAGAGTTGTAAGTGGTATAGTAGTCAGAGCTAGGCATGGACAGGGTGTTAGACAAAGCAATCTGTCCTTAACGATAAGAGTAAGTTTTCAAGTGCACAATTCATGCCAAAATGCCTTTGATCCTGAAAATTTAACATTAGACAAAGCTTTGAGCAGGTTACCCACAAGCGCACAGCTGAGTGCTCGAGAGCCTCCTAAGAATCTCTGCAATAATTACAATAAGACTAAACATTGCTATAATTAAGTCTCCTTGTTTAATAAAAATAATTGCTTAATGTTTTAAAATCCACAGGTATAGGGCAGTTTATCTGAAAAAGTGACTTCTCTCATTGTCAGATTATGGCTTGTGTTTACTAGTACAAGACTACTACCAGAACTACTTCAAGATCACCTCAAACTGAGAGCTGGCTATGCTGCCTGTTACAGTACATATGTGTGGAGTACAACACTCGGGGCTGACACTGACTTGCACCTCAATGCATTGGCATTATTAGATCTTCTTTTTATTTCCTAATTTTGCAAAACAGGTTCTAATATAACTACACTCAAGAAGTATTAAGAAGTACAACTAGTAAGCTAAGCTCCTCTCCTGCCTCCAGCCTTCCCACATACCCTGGATCTGTGATACAGTAGGCTTGTCACCCTTCAGCTGCGCACTTTCCAGCCTTCCAACAAGTCATGTCTTGCCTTAAGGCAATACGTATTATTCCATTTCTTCCCAATTTCAGACATGTTGAGAAGGAGTGGGATAAGCTCATGCAAACACAGGACTCCTGACAAGAGGCACTGGAGTCAAACTTAAATTTTTTGCAAGTAGGTATCCTGTTATCATATGTTGGAACAGAACACGTAAAGACAACTTTGAAATCAGAGTTGTAACTTCTTCAAGGCTTAGAAAGGCAAGCCTATGATTGCATTAGAGAAAAATACAATGATGTTTAAAAAACAGCATACATCTGTGAAACACTCAGGATAAATTTCAGTTTGCATCAAAACAGTACGTTTTCATGTTAATACTGTAGCATTATACTGTAGCATAATACTGTACGTGTCTAGAAGCTAAAAAATTTCTTTGAATGCAAAGTTGTAAAGGTCACAAGAAATATCCCCCACAAAACCAGCTGACGGGACAATAAACTGTTTTCCACTGGCAGATGAGATTAGCTGGATAGTCGCATATTTTCATGGAAATCATTCCATATAAAGTGGAATTTTATATGCAAAACTAAGCAAATAGCTTACCAGCCCCCAACCCCTTCCTCCCTATAAATTACACCACAAATCTCAAAAGACGAATTCAACTTTTATTCTCTAACCAAATATCACAACATACTTTTTTTAACTTCAGTTTTTCCTGGACACTTTTTACCATAAGGTACATCCTAACAAACTCACCTGATTTGCTACTTTGGTAATTATTTTTTCTCTAACTTCTATGGTTAATTGCTGTGCAACAGTGAGATTCTTTCTTTAAAATTGAAAGGATGGTGATTTCTATAATGATTCTATAATTTCTATTTCACCCTTTCTATAAAGGGTGAAATAAAAAACTCAACGAACAACTGAATTGAAAGCCCCCTTGCTGCAGTTCAGATGAGATTAAAAATAGGTGAGAAAGCTCAACATCGGAACTGCTTATCATTTTTCTCTGCTGCTAACTGAGAAAAAATGGGAGGGTGGGAAGGTATGAACAAATTTTTGAGACAGAAATATAATTTTCAAAGAACCATATTTGGCTTTGTTTCCCCCCCTGCCCCCACATTACATTATCTATTTGATAGAGGTTTGTTTACTCAGTTCCAACTTCAATGGGCTTCCCTTCCTATATAAGTACAACCAACCTACAAATTTCTGAGGAATATCCATGAATGTTCCTCAAGCCCAAAGAAGATGACCTATTTAACAGTGCTATTTAGTCTCTTACCTTTTAGCTTTTTTGCTGCAGCAAAGCCTTTTTAAGGAGGTCTGCAAACTGCTCAGGAAACCTGACAGTAAGACAGTTCATTAACCAAGAGATTAGAAAATGGGAGGCTGGGGAAACCCACCTCAGGCTTGTAAGGAGGCATAAGAGGTTCTCCTGAAATAAGATGAGCAAGCATTTTGCAAACTCGGAAGAGTAACCCAACTTTCTGCAGGAGCTGGGAGAAAAGCAGTGACTGAATTCATGAATCTGTAAATGTACACAGCACATGCACCCTAAGAAAGGGGAAGGCAACATCCATGGGCTTTTTTTAACTGCCACTCACAACAATTAACTGCAGGTAGGAGCTAAGCCTCACCACCACCAGTTCATTCCAGGAGAAACCTTAGCTCCACTTCACAGTTTACACAAACAGGGAACCAGAAGAGAAGCCAGGCATATTCTTGTCCCCCCTCAGCCAGCAGCAAGTAGACTATTTTTCCCTCCCGTCTGACAGTTTCCATATTGGCATGCATAAGCAATAACACATCTATGAACTGCACCAGTTTGGACAAAGTTCATAAAAAGTAACCTATTCAATTCCCCTACATTTATCAATCTGGACTGCCAGATATCTGAAAATCCTTCAGAGAGCAACTTGGTATCACGTACAGCAAATCACCATATTCTGGGCACTGAGATAATTAGATACAATAAAGTCTAGAACAGACTTTGTGAGCTTATGAATATGGGAACAGCCTACATGTATGCACTAAATCTGTGCATGTCAAAGCCTGCTACACTCGTGCAGAGGGCTCCCCAGATTCCTAACCACGTTCTGCAACAAAGAATACTAGGTGACTCATTTCCTTGATGTGTACATGCATCATTTCAGTGTAGTAAAACACTTTATTTCTTATCTTTTTAAACTGCAGGTGCCATCAAATGCCATCAGTGCAAATCAACATCACACCAGTGGCACCCCGTAAAATGAAAATAGTCCTGCGAATAATCACTAGCCATATCTGACACTTACACACATTCCTGAAAAAAATTTGGGGGGAGAGGTGGGGACAATGAGGAGGAAGGTAGTCTGGCTTTCTAGAACATATTTTTTTTATACCAATGGTCAAAACTGACAGGCAAGCTACCAAAAAGTATCCAGCACTAAAACCACTGGAGCATCATCAGACCAGGAAAGAAAATAAATTAATAACTAGAAACAATGCATGATATCAAGTATTACACAGATTAATATCTTAAGCTTTCCAAATAGCAAAGAACTGTAACACACCTAAATGGCATATCAATTCTGTAATATTACCAATTAAGTAATAGGTCCATTATATCTGTTGATATCAAAGACTAATTCACTACCTACAATGCCAGTTCGATCTCTAGCAAAATTGATAAAATTAGCTCCGGTATCTTGATTTAGGTGCCTTCTAAATCTACAGAATCCTCCACAGGTATGCCATCAATTTTATTTTCCTTGCACTCCTGTCTACATATCTGCAGAATAACAACAGTTCGCAACTTAACTTGTATGTCACAACGAAGGTCTACAAGATATCAAGGATGCCAGATTCTGGATCTGTGTGATGACTTTATTTTTACATTAGGTTCTTTATTGTGCTGGTAAAAGAACAAGTCTGTCTTTAGATGGAACCAAAATCATTAATCCACTCAAAAAAATCTTGTAACAGTACTGAAGAAATGTAGTCAGGCATTAGCTGGTGAAACTCTTTCTGTCCCCCAGCCATCCCTGAAAGGGCAGATCCTCAAACTCTTTTAGAGGTCCTCTATCAAAAGACTGCCTTCAGGAATAGCGTCAACCCATGCCAAAATACTATCAGAATAATATACTTGGTTATAATATAATGGCTAAGATAAAAACCTATTTTACAAAGCATAAAACACCTGAAAATGTAATAATCACTCACCATTTTTACGATGCAACATCCGTCAATGTTTGTAATTTAAAAACACTAAAATAAGACTTTCACTTCCCCTTTTTCCACCAACAAACACTAACCAAAGTTAACTATTACAGAATTACTGAGCATTTGATCTGAAATCTTAAGGGTTACTAAAAACATGTAATTTTTAAATGAAAGCTGAAAAAATGAAGAGCTGAATAAAATACAAGACGAGAGCATTCTCTCAACTTTAATGCCCTCCACTAATATGAACAAAAGCCTAGGAACCAAAAATTATGTATTCCAATAGCTGTAATTATGACGCTTCACCTATTGTACTTGAATGAAAGCAACTGGATACAAAAATAATTTGTATTTGCCGTGACGCACAAAGCATTTTTTAAATCAAGTTATTCAAATCAATACTATCTACAAATTATAATGAATGTATCATACTTGTATAACAGTTAACTTTTAAGGAAAGAAGTTAATCAGTTTCTGTGAACTCGGAAACTCAGAGACGGTAAATTCAAGTTGCAACTGGAGTTGTTTACATTTGTCAGTACAGATACAGCTTCTGGAGCACTGCTCTGCAAGCTTTCTATGCACAGCCATGACTATATTCCAGGCAACACCAAGGCAGCTAGTATTACCCACAAAATCAGTTACTTCGCTTTTCCAAACAAAAATCAACACAGAGCCACCAAAAACCAGCCTAGAAGTTTGTTTCAGAGGAAAACGACATTTATTTTCCACTTGATCTTCATACCCTGAAACCAGTTTGCAGAAAGACACCCAATACTGAAGACACACTGTAGGTCTCATCTTCCAGAAGGGAACTTAATCACCAGCTTCTTCAACTTCCATTCCTCCTGCTCAGTTTCTTACAACCGCACTTTCCTTGCCCATATGTGAGGTACCACAAATTCTTAAGTAAGTGACATCATTTCCAAAGACAAATCACCTAGATGGCCAGACAAAGCTGATTAAGATGATACAGTACAGCCATACCAGCTTCATTTGAATGTGTGGGAAGAACCGACGCTGGTGCTAACGCATTTATGTAATGTGGTCCATGCAGATGTTCACCTGCTTTAAGTTGTCAGCTGGCTTTGGAGATACACATCACAAAGCAGACTGGTAATTTAAAGAAGAACCCTCCAGGTGGTGTTGTGTGGATTTTAACATGGCAAGACATCTTGAGAAACATGCTAGGATACCTACCTTATACAACAGAAAGTTTTAAAAACCTCAATGACACATTCCACCGTGGGCTAATTAGAATTAATTTGTGCCCCATGGCCTCAAGAGCTGCTCTTAAAATACTTAAAGCTCCTTAATCATCTTTTGCATCCTTTTGCCATAATCTGGTCTGTGATTGCAGGACAATTTAAAGCAGCAAACCTGAAAATTCTGAATTCCAAAGCTTGTCTATCCACATATAACATTTTTCAACGCCTTTATTTCTTGTTGAAGTGTGTGCCTGTGTACGCATGCCTGACAGAGAGAGAACAAATGAAGATCTATCTAGTCTATCCCTTTACCACCAGCAACAACCACCAGCACAGGGCTGCACTTGAGCCACCTTTTGTACGCTTACAAGGAATCAAAGGATTGATGGCCAAAGCATGCATAGCTCAAATACCACTACACAGAAACCCGTATCTCAAATATTTGAAAAAATCTATACAAGAACATCCCCCCAGTTTTTTCCCCTTTTGAATTACAGGCTCTGCTATGCATTTCACCTATCTTTCCAGCTAGTTTTACACATTCAAATAGCTTTTTTCTCCTTCACACTACTGTTGAATTATTTTACCTCTGTGTATTTAACATCAAAAAGCACAGCTCATACTCCTCCTAAGCACTACATATTTGCCTGATGAATTCTAGTGTAAGTTGTGAGGTCAAAAAAAAAAAAAAAAATCATTCTTCTTAGAGGAGACAGCAGAAGATGCAAACTTCTATGTGCTCCACTTTACAAGTATGAATGACCGATTGTTGGAGTTTTCACATAGTATGATGAAGAGTCAGCATAACCAAGGACAGCCATTATGCATCAGTCCACTAGCTAGCTTCATCAAACACTGCTTGAGAACTTTAAGAACAAGCAGCTTGGTAGTCCTCCAGTCTTCCCTTCGCAGAATGCTCATTAAAAACAGTCGAACGTAGTAACTCAATACTTAAATACTTGACATGTACTCAAAGGTGAACATTCATGAAAGACAAATGCAGTTCTTTTGGCAGGTCAACAGCATTTTAATGTCCATGGAATACTAAGATAACATTTTTCTTTAAAGCCTATCAACTGGAGATTCCTTCTCCAATCTAAAGAGGTAGAAGTCATCATGTTGCTCTCTGTAGTAAAAAACATGGTCAGTAATCAGAATAACCCATGGCTGCTGCTGGAAGCTTAAGTAAGTATTGGAGATCTAGCATAAAAGTGCTATTTTGAAAGACATGTCCTTATCTCACAATTTTTCACAAATAATCATAAATGCATCACTTAGTGAAAAAGCAATACACTACTACGAGAGTACACTGTAGTTAAAAGCGGAAGCAACAACACCGAAGAGTCTAGTACTAATGCCTGCTGCAGTACTTGCACCAGTAATTCTGTATTACTGGTCTTGGGCCCCAGCTTACATCATCAGATCCCAGACTATTTATGCATGTCTTCATTCTCAACACTCTTATATCTCAAACAGCAGTGTGAAGGATTACAAACTGACCCGACCCTTTTCTCCCAAGCGTGAGTCCCTCTTTCCCTCAAAAGCATAGCAGCAGAACTACCATATTCTATGTTAGACAGAAGAGCCTGTAAGGCTCGGAAAGGGGATTTATGAAGGAGGAAATATTCCAAAAAACAGATAAGTGAAGGGATACACTTCTGTATATCTGCATAGCTGAGATGGGAACAGAGATGCTGGAGGAGATGGGACTCTTCAGAAGCACCTTTCAACCAGATCTCACAGGACGTGAAAGGCCACTGCTGTTAAGGCAGAGATGACGAAGTCTCTTACCTCACCTGCAGTCCTTGTACAATTCCCCAGTCCCAGAGCAGAGGTTTAACAGTATTTTCATTCCTGATTTTATTTAATATTGTTTTTCACAACAGCGCTGAGAGATTTAAAATGCAGACAACTCTTGCACATTTCAGCCAAGCGTGTGTGGTAGCTAGTTGCACTTACATCTAGTTCAGAACTCCAAACTGAAAAAAAGTACTCAGGTAGGGTAAAACGCACATAATATTTAGACCTGCATGCTACAAAGCTAAAGAACATAATCACTTCACTAAATATCCATTTTAACTACACAAACATTTCCTATGCCTTCAGAACTGCAAATCTCCTATCTTGTTGAAGCCAAACATTACATCATGAATGCACCAATGAATCTGCACTAATATGTTTCTTTTACCTGAACTAGAAAATGCAGGACAATGGACTGATAAAACAGTAAAAACCTGCAGGATACCTGGGATTGAATATAAAAAAAAAAAGACGGTATTAAAGTATTGCAATGATAGCATGTTAATTCTTTTGCCTGCAGATCAGGGTTTTTTTGTCAGGTCAATTTGTTCATAGGATGAAACCTGACTTTTAATTACTTCAGTTTGTTATGAGTCTAATTAACACACATCAACTCTGGTGCTTTCACCAAACTCCTTCCAATCGCTAAATTGTGGACTAAGGACAAAAGCACATTTCACTGTCCCCCTTTATAAACTATTTCAGGCCTATACTTTCTACTGGTTGACTTCAGTGTTCAGAAAGACTCATAGCAGTCAAAGGAAGAGTAGGGTTTTGGAAAAAACTCCAGAAACTAGAAACTGTAACCACACTCTCCATCCAAACACTCAGTAGAATCAGGCTCATTTCCAAAACGAGAATTCTCTCTCTTTCCCTGCGCCCTTCCTTTTTCAAGTTAGGTCACTTCAACTCTAACCAACAACTCTCTTCCCCAGTTACTGAGCACTTTAACAACCATTCTCCAAAAGACACTGTCACTCCATAGCTAGAGCACAAGTTCTTACACCTAGTATTGCATCTTGCACCCACCCAAAGTCAGCCTGCAATACAGAAGCAGGGCCACTGAAACTGCTGGTGAATTCTGTGCTAGGTGCACCTCAAATGCAGCCCCTTTATCCCAGCTGCATGCAGGCAGCAAGTCCTGGATCTAGTGGAATTAAGAGGCAAAGCAGTAGCACAGGGGGCCCAAACTGGGAGCACAGATAATTATATCATCTACAAGACAACACCACTGACCAAACAGACATGATGCAGTTTGCATCCCTGTGAGGCTCCAAGACAGGCTTAAAAGACCACTGCAACAAAAGAGTAAGAGCTGTCTCACTGCTCTGGCAGTGCTGGATGCCACTACATGATTTCAACAAGGGTGAGAAATTGATACAGAGACACTGAAGAAGCGATTGAGAGGCAAGCTCAATGTTGGAAACCGTAACTCAGCAACTATTGCCTCACTGGAAGCCTCTCCCTATTGTGTGGGTGCTGCCATACTCTCTGCAGCACAGTCTTTTATTCACCCCCTGCAGAGAATCAGTGGCACAGGCCACAGCCAGCAAAGAATATTGCTTCATGAGAAACAGGAATGAATGTATACACCACTGCATGACAACACACACAAGCCTAGGTGTCCATGGAAGCCTTAAAAGCTTTCTCCTCCTGACCAGAGCTGCTTCCTTATTTTTCCCTAAGCAATGAAATCAGCAGAATTCTTAAAAAAGCAGAGATCTGCTTAAAACTTTATTATGTATTACTGTAATATAATATTATAGTATATAATATAATACTATAGTATAATCCATATTTTTGCAATAGATCCATTTCCTTTATTTACCCAATTCATTTTCAGCGGCACTTTTGGAGTAAGTGAAGTTCTGGGCCCTATAAAGATACCTGAAACTTTCACAGAGGGTTTGAGAGGCTGTATCCAGGCCTGGGGCACCAGTTAGGAATACGAAGAAAGTAATGCCATAAACCAGGCAGCAGAGGTGAGAAAATACAACAAACGAAACAGATGGGGATCAATGTGTGTTCAACAAAACCATATTACTTTCAAAGCAATTTCACAAAACCCAGAGGTAACATTCTGCCACCAAGCATTCCACACAAATTATCGGATCATCACCTTCTCCCAACAGGAACAAACCCTAGAAGGCACTGGTGACAACTCTCATACGCTGTCTTTAGTCAGTCCTCATTCTTTGCTCTCACAAATATTACAAAGCAAACTTCATTTAAGACCTTAACACAGCATCTTCTACACCAAACAAGAAGAGCTACTAAGAAAGGATGCTTTTTCCATCCTCAAGTTTTACTTCATCTGTAGAACAATCATCTGTGATCAATTCCCTCTCACAAATGCCAGCGTGTGGAAGCCAATACACTCCTTGCTGCAGCTTCCTCTCTTCTATCCTGACGAACGCAGCAAACGTGACAGTAGTATGGCCTGTCTTACCTCCAGTACATTAATGGTTCCCAGGAATGTTCTCAAGGTGCTGCACTGGGCAGACCGGCATATGGCATCCCTCAAGACACTTCTCCTAGGACACAGATTGGGTTCCACACAGGCCCCTAACAAACCCACCCACAAATACCTCCACAGAACTGGATGCACTTCAGGCTGGGATTCAAAATAATTCTGCCAATCAACATAATCAGCATACTGTATGCTCTACTAAATTCAGCAGAAACGGATGGCTGAACAACTGTGCACACATGTACTCAGTCAATCCAAATTTGTTTGACTTGGCAACTCAGTAACATAGAGAACAGCTATTATGGTACGATTGTCCTTGGCCTAAGACATGCTTCAGGACAAGCTCTGCAAAGTTTGAAGGAGACATCTAACAACCAGAAATCTGGAAAAAGGAAAAAAAAAAAAGACTGAAAAGAACAATCCCAACAGGTACCTGACATCATCCTGAAGCACTTGTAACAGTGTATAACTACGTGTCTGTCTATTGTTCATTCTGACCAAGCGCTTCTAAAACCTTACTGTAAATGATAAAGGCTAGTGGTCTAAGACATACAAACCTCTTGCTTAGAAAGATGAAGTGAAAGCAACAAATCTTCCAGAAATTGATACATTTAGGATATGACTTAGTCCTGTGACTTGCAGGACACAGGACAACATGGTAGCAAATGATACAATGAATACCGCTGTTTCTCTCTTCTCCATCTATGCAGCACTCACCATACCCTTATTCAGTTACCACATTTTCATATATATCTATACGTTTATTTTCATATATATACACACACTCCCACATACACTAGCAAACCTTTTAAGTATTCTAAGCAATTCTCCAAAGACAAAAGCAGGATGATCCTCATGTTCTGACACATTTCATTTATAAACACCCATAGCTACTTTTCAGTTAAAAAAGCAGAAAGGAACGATGCTTTCAGTTTCACATGAAAATAACCTTTCATTTGTACATTACCTCTAAATGTACTATTCATACACATGAGAAAAAAACAAAAACAAAAATTCATCTTTTGAGGTCTATTAACCCAGATTTCCAAACTGGATATTTTATGGTTAAAAGAGGAAGAAACATAGATTCTTCTGACTTGATGTACTTTATCAAGCACTTGTTCAAAGGTTAACAACAGACCTTCTAAAATGATCTTTTTACCAAGGCAAATCTAGCCAATATCTGAAAAATAACAGAAGCATGGACTCATCTAATAAAGACGAAATTACAGATTTTGAAGTTATGTGAATACTAATGTATAAAAGACACAGGGCGCACAACACTTTTTCAGGAATACTAAATATCAGAATACAGTGCATTAGTTAATTTGAATAACACCAGGGAGTTTTCAGCCCACTCTCGTTTGGGGAGAAAGTGAAACAATTCCACACAGTTGTCAGTTGTTCTGGACATTCCTCCAACTGCAGTGGAAACAACCTGAGTCAGTGTTGCCACACATTGTGCTGCCTCTGACTGTACATCCCTGCTCCTTCCCTTGCACCGACACTCCTCAGACCCTAAAATAAAGCCAGGGAGGGCCAAATAAGCAGAAAATTACTGCTACAAAAAGGAAAGGGCTTTCTGCTGCTGTAGCTCAGTAAACTAGCTTTCTGCAGGGTCAGAAGAGTGCAAATGTCAGCACAAGAGGAGGAGTAAAGATACACAGCTAAACACAATTCCTCTGCAAGCAATACTGCTTACACTTAACACCAAATGCACCTTGGAACTATGACTGTAGATATTAAATAAATCTCTTCTCTGAAAAATAAGAATTTCTGTTTAAAATAATATTGGTAATAAAAACTATGGCTCCAGCCAATGATAATCATCAACCACCATGCCTCTTCAAGCACTAAGCGCAGCATCACAGTGTCAAACAAGCCAGAATTAAAGAAATTGCCCTCCTATTTTTCATGACACATTAAATGCAAAAACCACTGTACTTAACTTTAACAGTCATAACTGGAGGAGTGTCAGAAACAAAACCCTTCTGTAACAAGTGTATTATTACATTAAGAAATGAGCTTAAGATGTATTCTTTAGCTTATCCATCTTTGCCTCCTCCCACCCTAACCAGACCCTCTGCCACACTCAGCATAAAGAGAAAAATTTGACCTCCTGGCTCCCAAATTGGTTTCAATACAATCAGACTTTTTAGTATATAGCCTCTTTCCTTTGTTCTTGTACGAATACAACAGTATTAAGGATAAAGAAAAAAAGTCTTAAACTTCATTAGTCATAATAGTCTTTCCTACTTAGTCAAGCAATCATGAATAATAACTTCTCGTCTAATCCCCTCAAATCATCTTTCCTAAAAAGCTTGTGAAAATGGATTAGCCTTGTAGCGCACAGCAGATTATTTCACTTACAGTCTGTTTCATCACAAGGTGATAGGTGAAGAATTTTAACCAAGGGCCTTTTATTGAGACACAAAACATCCCTTTGAGCATCAACTTAAGCTGGGGGGCACCGGCAAAAATAATACCGTGATATCACATGAAAAAAAAACAACCAACACCAAGGTAGCCTACAAGGATCACAGAGTACAAGCCCAGCAAATTCCCTGCAAGCAAAACAGTGAATTTAGTACCTGCAATTTGCTCTGTTTAACTTCTAGTCTTCATTTACGGTAGGTTGCAAAATTCTCACAATAACCTGACATGACAATAATATAAGTAGAGTGACTATACTCAGAAGAGAACCAGTATCCTTTCCGAAAGGAGAAGCAAAAAAATAGGAGTGGGAAACAATTTTTTTGGAAGTATTTGGGACATTATGGTATTCTTCAGGTAAAAACCGCAATTTTAGTGGGTTTTTTTTTTTCTTTTTTTTAAATTCAGGCAATAGATTAAGTTCTACGATTTCCTCTGTCAATGTGTGGGCTAAATACTAGATGTTTTATCTGAGCAAAGATGTAATCAGCTTATTTGGCCCAAATGAAAACAAGCTAGGAAAAGCTGACTAGACATATTGCATAAGTCCAGTGAGAACTACAGAAATTCCTATTCTCACCACGCTAAAGGAAATGTAGCTCAGACTTTTCAACAGAAGAAATGACAGACTAGAACTCCATAAAGCTACTCTGTAGATCTCTCACAATAAGCAAGAACATCAAAGAAAACTCACTGCCTTTACTTCCATGCATAGCCATTTTGTATTTAGCAGGCCCACACCATGTTTGCAGCTCTAAAAGAAACTGGATGGATTTTTCTTTGCCCAGTACCAGAAAGAGCTCAATTATTGCAGTTGCTGAAATCTAAAGTCTAAAATTTCACAGACAATCCAGAAAATTTAGGTACTCCAGAATTTTTGAAAAATGTTTTTTACCAAGCCAAAAGAGAAGCTAACGCAGGGCACTACCAGCAAGACACCTCACCCCCATTTCAGGAGATTAGTGTTGCACAGGAACTTTTCAGTAGAGTTAACAAAAAAAAAATGGAAGTGCGAGTTCATGCCTGACTAAACATGAAACCTCCTCAGCACGCCATCAACTGCAGCGTCAATATATATAGTGTATTAGCTACAAACTTAAAGCAAGAAATAACGCAGGCCAGCATCACTCCTGCAGTGACAGCTATGCAGCCTCCACTATCAGACTCTGCTATTAAAAAACAAGAGTATTTTTTGTAATAGTGTTAAATTTTTCTGATCTATATGTATAACTGAGTCCCTAAGGAAATCACTTGCTTGTCAGCATCCCAACACCGTACGTACCTCAATTTCTAAGACAAGAATCGCCACATCAGACAGAGACTGCAGAGATGTGAAACCTTTCCTGTAGCAAGGCTGATCCACCTACCAAAGTCTCAAGCTTCCCATTACAACCTTCTCCCTCGTAGCCTTGGAATAGGCTCCTGTATCTTTTCCTTCATTTTCTTCCCCTTGGGGTAGAAATGAACCCTTGCCCTGATGTGGGCAATATGTTGTATTTCGCATGTATTAAATATGCAGTTATACTAGTCAGAGTAGGCTCCAGCTGTGTCTGCTATGGGGGGGG
>Ga0065711_1030528_pt1 | contig 32229 bp, 14 predicted proteins | sample Hoacrofraction12_FD_59098 | JGI IMG/M metagenome (GOLD analysis project Ga0065711, IMG submission 59098) | Hoatzin crop microbial communities from Cojedes, Venezuela - Epithelial fraction 12 v2 (version 2) | ecosystem: Host-associated > Birds > Digestive system > Esophagus > Crop | place...
ATCCTTTTTTTTTTTTCCCTTTTTTTTTTTCTCCTAGATTTAGTGGCTGCTTCATTTTGTTGCTCCTAAGTCAGCTGTGGATCAGAACAGCAGATGCAAAGAAATGATGGAATTGCAGACAGAGCTGGAAGAAAACTGAAAGAAAAAAAAGAGAAGGCGATGTCCTACAGAGGAAGTTGCAAGGTAGATAAAGAACTTTTGTTTGCCGTTTGGTGAAATAGTTGTGTCTCCCAGTAGGCTGAGCAGGCTGGCTGATACATCCAGAGGGGACGGGTGTCAGGCTGGTGCAGGTGTCAGTGGCTGCCAGTGAGTGATTGCACCATCAGCCTCCTACCGTGATCCATCATGCGGGCCCAGCCGGTGAAGAATCACAGCCTCAGCAAGGTGCTGAGCCCAGCAACATATCATTAAACAAGGTTACCACCGGCAGATTTGTTCCCATGATCAATCTGGTCAATAACCGTTCCACCTCGCTGTACATTTTCCACCCTTAAAACATAAACAAGTATTATGAAAGTGATGGCAAAACAATATAAAGCTTTAAGAAGCCTTCATTCCTCCAATGGCAAGCTGCTGGTTTCTTGTAAATCTCTTAAAAATAATGAAAAATAACCCTTCCTACAAAAATCTACCCTCAGACTAATCATTTTGAGCTAATTCATATTTCATGGCTTGAAGAAGTTTGTTTCTGACTCATTCTTGGATGGATTTTTTTTTTTTTAATTTTCAACACCAACATGGATTTTGAATGAGAGTGTGGTATGCTGTGTAATACCTATGTCAGTTTAGAGTCATCCTTAAGCAATCTCCCAGAAAACAGAAATAAATCACTTACTTGTGTTATTGCTTTGTTTTAATTCTAGTCTCTTGTATTAGCTCTCTGTCAGACCTGAACAGACCTCCTTCCACCCTGGCTCACCCAGCATTGTTGCGCTGTGTACAGACATCCGCAGTCACGAAGATCCCTGTGTTCACAATCACCTGAATGCAGAAACCTCCTCTGTATGCTTGCAGGGCTGTTTGCCTGTTCTGCTGTGATGGTGGGTTGCAAACTCCTGAGCCATAACTGGGGGATCCTGGAGTCCCCCAGCTGACAGCGGGTCACCAAGAGGGTTATTAATACAGCCTCTGTGCTGCACTCAAATGGTGGTGATATGAGATGTGAGGGCCAAATCAGGGAGTTTTATAAACTTGTACACAGCAACAAATAAGCTGAATTTCTCCACAGTAGGCTGCTGAGCTTTGGGAAACAAGGAAAGGAGGCTATAGGGAAAAACAGAGCTGCAGTTCCTCCGTCGTCTCCTTTACTAACACAGAAAAATCATGTTCTGATCAGAAATACAGGCGTGGGAAGAAGCTGAGAAAGGAGTATACGTCTACGGTAAATAGCAGAGTAGACTGTGAACTGGTGTCTGGTCTCTTTCGTAGCCATGCCAGTGGCTGCCTAACAAGTAATCCTCCTAATAACTGCGGCTTGCAGAGCTGTGCACACACCTGTTTAAGAACAGGCTGTTACCTCTTAGTCTGATGGCAGGTAGATCACAGATGTCATTAGTAGAGCTTGCTGTGCTCAAAAAGAAGTGTAAACCAGGTCCCTGTCCCATACAAACAGAGAAAGTAATAACTGTCATGCTAACATTTAGTGAAGTCAGTCAGACTGTTTGTATAAGGACAATTTCTCCTTTTGGATGTTGCCAGATGGTTAGAAGAGCTCAGCTGAGATTCTGCCTCCAGAAGAAAGCAGCAACTTTCTGCAGAAGAAAAAAAACCTCATAGTTTTAACCTCAAACATGATTTTCAAAGCAGTTTGGTTAAGTGAGTACAGAAGGCTGAATGAACCCTGACTTGTGTTGACTGCCTTGTTTTCTTTTCACCATCTTCCAATCTATAGAAAAAGAAGCCAAAAACAATCTTCTGCTGAAATGAAAAATAATTCTGAGATGGTTGTTTCCATTGGTTTGACTGAATTAGTTTTAAAGTCTTCCCGTTTAGACAGGCTGACCATGCCTGTGAATGAATGACTGTTGCTAAACCTGTCTGACCTTCCCATCAATAAGGGTGAGACTGAGGGCTCAGGGGAAATGTGACACATGGTGCTCTCCTCTCCTTTGTACTTCAGGTCAAAAATTGCCTTGGGTACAGTGTCACCAGCTACAGCCAGACCCGTAGTCCTTGCAGTATCCGAGCTGTTAACACTCCATTGCTGCTCCAGGCCTAGGGGCTCCTCAGCATTACAGGTACCTCCATTACAAAACTGATGCTTTCCCAGGTAACATAAATTTGTGTTCCTTTACAGGCCCCCAGACATCTCAGTCTTGATATAACTGTAGCTCAAAGACCACATCATGTTGTTATGCTTGTAACAATAAAGTCTTGCTGTGGGCAAAAAGGATATGTAGAGCCAATAATTTATTGTTAGCGTAATTGAAATTTTAGCAGTCTGATCAAAGTATTGTTATTAGTATATGAGTCCAGATTAATTCCTACAGAAGGAGGGAAAGAGAGAAAGGAAGGAAAGGAAAGAGAGAAAGAGAAAGAGAAAAAGAAAGGAAAGAGAAAGAAAAGAAGAAAGAAAGAAAGCAGAGGAAGGAAGGAAAGGAAAAGAAAAGAAGAAAGGAAGGAAGGAAGAGATGGAGTGAGGGAAGGAGGGAGTACTTCTATGCAGAAAAATTCTCAATAATACAGTTAATTGTTGTGCACATTTCCTAGTGTCTACCCATTTTTCCTGGTACTATGCTCACCCTGCAACTGCTCCTTCGGGTCCTGAGGTTGATGGCTTCATCCTGGTGTGTGCAGGGGGTGCGGTGTTTCACCAGCATCACGAGTCCTTCCTGGGGAAGAACAGGGTGTTAGCTGATGGTTTCTTCTTTCTCACTTGAGGATCCATTTAGGCCCATGTTTAAATGTTTGTTAGCATGCTTTTACACCTTGAGATGAAATTTTACATTCCATATGGATTTACTATTTATGATGCCTTTTATGTATGTTAGATACTATCTCTTTCTCTTTGTTACCCCTGAAACATGTTCAGGACAGCTCTAAGTCTGTGTTTCTGTCACTGACAGTAGGTGACAGAGCAGTTGTTCATAGCCTTGGAGGCACCAGTGCCAGACTTGTGTCACATCGCTTATCATCCCACACCTTCATTGTCTTCACAGCATCTTGTGCACCCCACTTCTCAAGGCCTCTCTCCTGGCACACCAGACCTGTGTTTCTCTATGCTGCTTCATTGTGTTAGACTCCTAAATGTCTCATCCTGCACAGAAGAACTACTTGTTAGTATTAACTAAATAAAAACTATAGTTTTACTATCCAAAGATAAGCCATAGTCATTTGGTCATTGGAAACTCATTGTTATGGCTGAATCGAGAAGACCCAGCCAGGCCAAAAAAATTTCAGACAAAGTGGCTCCCTATGAGGGTGTAATGGTATTTAGGATGTATGCTGAATGTTACCTAATTTTTTTAATCCCCACCCAAAATTGCCAGTCATACTGTAATAATTTTAGATAATCGAAAACATCAGTATGTCTCCAAATCTAAGCTGGCAGAACAACTATGAGATACTAGCGGTTTTCTAGGCTAGCTCTTATCTGGGTGTCCCATTAAAGTATTTATGAATATTCTTCTGTGTTGCAGAACTAGAATTAGAACTTCTGCTATGTCTCCTTATGCTTTCTTTGGTCCTGAAGTTCATGGAAGTGACAAGCAGTTTGGGAAAGTTACCTGAATGTTTATGTTAGTTTGGTTTTAAAGAGGTTCACGACATTGCTTTTTGGAGTTCACTTCCCTAACATCCAAAGACGTGTCACAGTATTCAGTATTTTAAAATAATATATTTCCTTAGGTTACAGTTTAAAAGTGGATCATTCATTGCCTGCACTTGTGCATTTGAGAGGAGCTTTTATATTATCATATTATGGAAATAAATTCACGGTGATAGAGAACTAATCAGATGTGGGGTTTTTTTCCATGTTTATTTGTTTGCTTGCTTATTTGTTTAACCTACAGTGAATTCAGCTGTGGTAATCATTGCTGGTAAAGCCGGTATCAAGACCTCATCCACAGGATCTGCCAATAGTGGTCATCTAGCCTGTATTGATATATGCACTAGAGAATTGATTGCCTGCCTTGGTAGATAAGAACACGTATTGTTCTTCAGTGGGTGTAGTGCATTACTCTTTCCTGACTAATGTGATCTCAGAATCTTTCTCAATAACACAATTCCACCAATCAAACCAGATGACAAAATATAAATTTTATGGAGTTGTAGTCCTCAATTCATAATCCTTTGTAAAAGACAAATACGGATGAGTGAAGTTTCCCATAATGAAAAAAACATAAAATTTCACAGTCAGCCAAGGTTCTCTTTTTGACGCATTTCATATGTTCATTCTTTTAGTTTTTCTACAGATTTAATTTCCTTTTTCTGACAGTAATCCTGTGATTGTAGATCTAATTTTTCTGTTAGTTAGTAAAGAGTAAGTCCCAGAACTGCTGAAGCTATTTAATGTAGTTAACACCTGGATGAGTTATGGCTTCAATGCTGCATCAGTTCTTCTGTACAGGAATATCAAAGATTGAAAGGAAGCCTAATAATAAATAGTCAATGTTCTGTAAAAGGGTTTAAAGAATAAATTATGTTTGCCCATATATTGTTACTAGTGTGTCTTTGTTACTAATTAGAAGCTGAAGGACATTGTAAACTTTTAGTAATAAATATGTTTTTCTCATTAGAGTTGTATATACAGTGCTCCACAGTAAAGTTATTTCTAACTCTGCTTTCATAAGATGAGTGTCTATCTATTTGTATCCAGACCCCAAAATGTCAATACACCTTTAAACCCACAAAAATAAGGAATTTCTTTATCCCATCCACTAGAACATTATTCAAGGTCAACCTAAAAATTTGTTTTCATATACTCAAAACAGTATTACTAAAATCCTCATCTCCCTATGGTAAATCTTGGTAGCTTGCAGCCTACAAGTCAGAAATTCTGTAAAAATAGCTCAGATATATCTTAGATAATATTTATTTTCCATGGAAATTTTGTATGAAAATCAATCAAGGAAGTTTTCAGATTAAACTGACATCTGCTGCTCACTATACATTTAACCCTTACAGGATATAATACATTCTGCACGGTATCTCATCCTAAATGTACAATTGTTTGCTTGAAACTTTAGTAATAGAGGGTAATGATTTGTAATAAGAGGAGAAAGTGAAGGAAATTGTTACAAATAATGAACTACTGGAACCTAGAATTAATGTTTATAATGAATTTCTATGTTTCTTTTTGCTATACCTTCACAAAAAAAGTACATCTCGTTGCTGGCAAGGGACTATATTGTGCCAGCATTATTTTTTATTTTTAAGCTAAATCCTCACTGAAGTCAGTGGGGACTTCTGCTGATAACTGAATGGAGCAATATAGCCCATGGAATGGGCTGGATGAGGAATAATATTGCTGTTTATACTGGCCATTTCACAGCACTTGTCATTAGCTTCCAATGGCAATAAGGTTATGAAGAAGCAGGGCCGTGAAAGATGTCCTTCCCAAAAGTGGTACATGGCTCCACGCCAGACTTCATAGGCAACTGTGTCCAGTTTGGAAATTGTCTCTCAGCCAAAGCAAGCTACACCCTCAGGTTTTTAAAAGAAGTAAAATATGCAGATGTTGTCCATCAATGACATTAAGAATTGTACCTCTGTGACCCAAACCACTCCAAGTAGACTAATTGCATTCATAAGAATATAGTGGTCAGTCAGCTGCGTATTGTCAACTAGCCCTCATTGAGATGACTTTCCCTTCTTTTCCTAAATCAAGACGATGTGTGTTAATAACTTTGAACAGTTATCCTTTTTTTTCCTCACACTCCTCCCCCCTGTTCCAAAATGCCTTAAATTTGTTAGGGTCTTTGCAACATTTTTGCTATGAGGCATATTCCCTCTCCATTGATTCTCTTCACTGCTGTCCAATCCAGGATTAATTACTATTTTTCTAAAAGATTTTAACTTGCATGAGACCTGTAAAGTGCCACAAAGTCCCTTAGTCATTACAGAAAATTAACTGAAATTTTTAAATAATAGTGTCTCTTCACTGTTAAGTTATTTGGGGGAAAAGTGTTAACCATGTCTGGCTTAAACACCAAGACACATGAATTCTGAAGTTTCTGTAACAGTGAGACTGAAGAAGAAAAATAATGAAACAATATTGAAACAAAATCTTTAGAAGATAAGAAGATGAAGACAGCAGAATTTCACCAGTTGAAACATATTCTGCTTACATGAAGTAAAACCATATCCATACCTGCCCCTGGATAAACCTACAAATATTTTTGGGTTGTATTCCAGTTTTATAAAATGCTTTTTTATTCCTTTTTCCTATTTTGGGAAAAGAAATAGTCCAGAGTGAACAAAATGTGCTGGTATGCCATAATAACACTTCAAGCAGATATACCAGAATTTCCCACAGAGAGCATTTACAATGCAGTAGCGGTATTCAAAATTCTGTACCAGTATTCAGTACCTCTGAATTCCCATTTCAACAACAGTTCATACTTATATGGATATGGACTGATCACAAGAAAACAGTAAAATTGACTGTACACAAAGTTCTCTGTAGGGATGAATAACCTGAATAGCAAGAGAAAGTTACATTTATCATTCAGTTCTTTCATTTCTTGTAGTTCATGATATTAGGAGAACACTATTTTAAGAGTTTGGCATGTTTTAAGTGAAATTTAAAAGGTCTGTAAAAGCACAGAGATAGCATTTGCAGACTCATTAATAACCCAAGTATAGTGCAACCCACTAATCAGGAATAGAATTGTGAAGCAACTTCCCAGACCTTTATTTTGTGCTGTGTTACCATCACATCATAGCACATCGTGGTTCTTGCTCATTTGAAGGTCATTAATGTCAGTGGGCATTACCTTTCTGGCCTTGCAATCAAAATAAAACTTGATGCCTCTTGACCAAAAGAAATACAGGTTCTCCCCATGATATCAGGGCACATATTTTCACATAAAATAGCTGATTATTGCTTCCTCAGTGTTTTGCTAAAGTCAGTTGAGTATATTAAAATAGCATACAATGTTGATGTCCAAGTAGATGACAGATTATTCTGAGAGATGCCAGATGCCATGACATGTAGTAGCTCCCACCAGACTGAAGTCAGGATGAGAGGAGTCCCGCACTGTTTGTGACAAAGCAAGATGGAGGGCTGGCATGAGCCAAGGTGGCAAAACTAGAACGCCAGAGCTGGGGAGGAGCAGGGAGCAACCACGGGAGAAACATATGCGAGAAAGGAAGAATACGCAGCTCTGATGTGAAATGACTGCGTTTTGAGCACAACACCTACAGATGAGAACTCAGCATGGGGACTTAAGCAAAAGCATGATGTATTGGTACGAGAAAGCAAGCTGGTCAGTTCACAGCTGATCATAACTAGGGGGTACAACACACAAGACAAAAGAAAGGAGTATCCCTCAGTTAATATTTAAATTATGGAAGTCTCTACCTCAGCAGGACCCAGAGATGTTAAGGAAGGAGCCTTCTTAGCCTAGTCTACCGATTGCAGGGAGACCAACAAAACTTATGTAGCATTGAGAAAAAAATACATTTTATGAGAAGCTGAAGAAGCAGTGTGTTAGGTTATGTGATGAAAACTCTGCACACTCACAAAGGAGCACAAAGAGACAATGAATGGCAGAGGGACCCTAAATAATCCCCTGCGAAGCTACACCCAGGATCATCTCAGGAGAATCATCAGCCCACCAAAGGCCCATCTTCAAGTGCAGAGGAGCAGAAGAGCAAAATGGCAGGCAGGAACCAGGCAGGAATCTCATTCATCTGCGAAGGTTATTGGAAGTCCTAGTTCATACATGGAAAAAGGAGCATTAAAAGCAGCAAAAAATGTCTGACATACAAAGCTAAATTGGAGGAAATAAGTTGGTCTTAACATTGAGCAGAGAGAAGCTAGGAGCCATGAGTCGTAGATAAACCCAGAAAATTTTGGTGAGGTCACTAATTAACTGTATCCTGTTGATCTAGATTTGCCAAAGACAAACCCTGCTGAATGTGAAAGAGAGCTATGCTTGAACATGTAGGTATCATGCTGAGTATATTCTTTGAGCATAGTAATTTGTTGTGAGGAAAACCAATGTTTCTTGCAGGAAAACTGGCAAGATAAAGTTATGGGAAATTACATTAAAAAGTAAATGAACAGATCTTACAGATGGTAAGTGAATTCAGGACTCTAGTAAGGAAACAGGAATAATATAGGGTTGACATCTGAGATGCAAGATGGTATTTACTGAATGAAGGCAGAAACTGGGAGTTTTGAGGAATGCATTTTGACTGACTTTTGCCACAGAAGCTTCTCAGAAGTGAAGGACAACCCTAAAGAAGCAAAAATGCATCAGTTCTGACTTACAAAGTTATTGGTTATTACCAGCCTTCCTTATTAAGATGCCCATCCTCATGGCTTTCTGTGCATGTTTTGTCTACGTGATACTCAAATATTCTTGTGTCTCATAACAGAGAGCGCCATAAGCCTATCAGCTTGGTGCCCAGCAACAAGACCTTCCCTGGCTAAACAATGTAATTCCAGCTTGGGGTTATTGGAGTGTGTAGGTATAGCCAGGTGGCTTATCAGAGACCTTGAACTTGGTACATTGTTAGAAAGACTGCTTGATTCTTTTATCACAGATGTTTCTTTGCTTGGAGTGTTTCTCCTGGCTTGGCCTAAATTCTTATCAGCAAATTGTGCATACTGAATAAAGACAAGCAGCCTATTACTGGGAACCTGATTACCATCTATCTTTTCAAATACTTATAGAAAAAATAGAATTTTTTTAAAATGAGAAGTATATAAACAAGTATGATATGATTGGAATTTTATCACGCAGGACTTCTTCACAATACAATGCAGGGTACAGAGCAATCAGGGAAGTGACAGTGAAGCAGGGAAGAGAGATAATCTGTTGGAGGTAGGAAAAATGTCCTTCTATTCATGATAAACTTAAGCACTGTTTTGAAAAGTCTACAAAGAAATTAGAATTCCTTCTGTGCTGCTGAAGGACAGTTATTTGTATACAGGAATGGACTATCACAGTGCTGTCCTTACTACAAAAGATACTCCTTTCATCATTTCTTTGTCCTAGGATGCTGGGAGATTTTTTTTGCTCTTCTTCTTCTGCTTTTTCTGCTCTCATTTTAACTTCTTGGTTTCGTCTTCATATTGTGCTCTTTGAATTTTTACCTATGTACATACATATACACATACTTCATGCAAAATTATCTGTCAATCTATATGAGACAAAAATATAAAATACATGAGTTGTGTGTGAATATACAAATGTGTATGTGTATATACCAATCATATATATCATTAAATGTTTCCAAATTAATGTACCAGATGTTACATCATATCATATATGAATGAACAAGTGAAAATTTTCTAATACAACATACTGCAAGATGGGATTTTACGTTTTGCAGAACCACCAGTACCTGAAACAGAGCAATGGAGACAAGGATGCAAATTAATACGTTGGTGGGTCATACGACATATCCATCATCTACACTGGATGAAAAATATAGCTAATATTCATAATATTCAGGAAATTCTGTAACCTATTCTAATTTTTCTAATTCATCTGCGAAACTCAAAGATGCAGGATACATAGGAAAAACCAGCTGACTAATATTGAAGGATGGGTTTAATCACTTTTGAAGAATGATAAAATTAGAGGTTGGTGCGGGCAGAATTTATGAGTACTTTGAACCTTCGTATTAAGACATAAACTGATCAGCAGACAAGGTCAGAAAAGCGAATCTAAATCCATTTATGAGTATCTGCCAATTTGGCGGGTATCCTACTTCTGAAACACTAATTTCTGGCAATTCTTAGAAGATAATTTCAAGAAAGGGTATGCCATTAGCCTCTTTCAGTGTGCAAACTTCTATCATAGAAATGTTTTGGAATTTGTATGTCTTGTTGAAAACCTCTACTTTATTTAAAATTCTTTGAAAGACAAAATAGAAACAAACACTGAAGAACATGTGATACTGCTGATTTAAAATCTGAACCCAACATAGCATCCCCCCAAATCCAAACATTCCCAAGGTTATCACGTCTCTCTTCTCCTGGATGTACTCTCAGAAAAGCCTCTCTACAGACCTGAGAACACCGTGCTAAGGGCAGAAATGATTGCAATGGGTGATACTAAAGGCATCTCGGTAAATGTTTAGAAGAGTTTCATATGGACTTTTGCTCACAGGTGCAGATCATGTTTGCTGACGATTAAACCGTGCTTTGTTATATCCCCAGTACTGTAAGTCACGGAGGAGCTCTCCCCATGCTTTTCCTTGTTAGGTTTTCAGGAGGCAAAATCCAGGCAGCTGGTTCCTGTCCTGTGATCACACTGTTGGCTGTGCTTTTTCTCTTGTGTATCTATTTGTTGTGCCAGCCAAAATTTACCTACTACTGCTTTCACACAGACCTCATAATCACTTCAACAACATATGCCAAATTTTATTGCATCCCTGTTTTCATGAAGCAATTTCTCTCCTCTTTCATCCAGTTCATACCTACCTGCCTACCATGGAACTTCATACGCCAGGTTGTTTAGTCCTGGGGAGGGAAACACAAAGCTCACTCGCAAACATCAAAAAAATTTTTTGAAGCTACTGAAAATAGGCAAGCGTACAGATGTGCTTTTGATCGCATTTGGAGGACTGTAGTTTAAACGCTGATCATTAGATCATCAGTAGTTCAAATGACAGAAGTAGAGATCAGCTCTTTATTAAGGTCTCTAATTAATTTTAATGGCTGCTTTTTACCAAATCTAAATTTAGGATTCCACCAGGTGTGACTGAGTGTTGCTATTGATTGAAGATTTCTTTTTCATACTCTTACAGGAAATGCATTCTTCATGTTTTACAATTATGTTAACTGCTAAGTCTTGTGCGGTTAACATGCAGTGACAGCTATTTATAGAGTGATCCTTTTTTTAAAGCAAGATGTTTCACCTGTGATTTCATCTCTCTGAGTCATAGACTTTCAAAATCAAGTTTTCACCCTTAGTATTTGAAAAAATATACATATTTTTTCTACTTTCTTTAACATAAGTTTTTTGTCATTTTCTCTGCTTTTTTTTTCTGCGTTTGATACCTATAGTTATTTAAGCAACTTGTTTTGTTTGACCCTAATCATCTTAATGCTCATAACATGCAATAAGGAAGAATTACTAAAAACTGAAGATGGTTCCAAATTAGAACTTCTGGATCCAAATTCAAATCCTTCTCCAAAACATCAAGGCATTCAGCTTTCAGGAGTCATAAAGTTCAACTCCAAGACCAAGAACACCCAGTAGTAATGTTGCATTGGCAACCTGTGGGTAGAGACCAGGATCTGAAGAGCAGTCATTTGGTCAAGGTAGCTGGGTAACAGACACTTCTCCAGAGCGGACATCTGTGATCTTTTCCAAAGAAAGTCTCCTTGCTGTGCCCCACGGGACTGCAGGAAAGGCTGGGCAGGGGAGCCAGACCCATTTCTGGGACTGTCCAACATCCACACAATAAAGTGCCCATACATGTCTTGAGATCCCCATTGGAAGTGCAAGGGGTGAGGGGGGATACCTGCATAGTTTGTAGTGAATGAGCAGTTGTAGTTGTGTGGGCTGCTTACTTGTTTAGAGCTATGTGCCTGCATGAGAGTTGTGTGCTATAAGAAATGAAGTTCCCATGAAGAATTCCTTCCAAGCAAATGGTTTTATGCTCAAAGCCAGCCTATGGATTTAAGAAAAGTCCATAACCAATAGCTCTGTGCATGAGAAGGTAGCCCCTCTGCCCAAAGCCTTTAGCTGGAACTGGTTTGTAATGTTCTCAGTCCAAATGGCAAGAAGGAGCCCATGCCTGCCCATGTCATGAGGACCCTCAACTGATTGCACCAAGGAAAGTGTAAACAGACTCAGGCTTTTTTTTCTGGTATAGGTACCTCCTATTTTGGACAGCACAACACCTTTCGCCTTACATGCCCAGCAGAAAGAAGGTCCTGCTCAGCCTTGCGTCTCATTTGAGCATATGAAACATGTGCCACTGTAACGCTGATGGGAACATAATTACTTACACGACAGAGGATCGTTGAGACATGAGACATGCTGTACTGAGGCTGCGGTGAGGTTAGAAGTGTTGACATACCAATAAAAGCTCCATGTAGATATGTTTAGTTAGTTTAAAAGCCATTGGTGAAAAACCTAAGGAAGTACTAGATGTCACGAGGGTTAATCCTCCTCTCTAACGTCTGACCTCTGTAAGGCTGGAAGTAAAATAAGTTAAGTGAACTCTACATAATTCCTTGTGGTTATCTGTCATGAAACCACCTCATGATTCAGCACTTGTGTCAGCCTGTTTGGGGGAGGTCCTGCTGCGAGAGCAGAGGGCTGTGGCAGACCAGGACCAAGGCGTAACCCACTGGTGACTGTGTGAGAGAGGACATTCACTCTGTATCTGCCTACACTGTGTCTTTTTTCCCTGCTGATGTTCTTGGCTCCAAATTCTCAGTGTTTGAGGATGCAGTCGTTTTCTGTTCTCCAAATTTGAGGGAGAATTTTTCAATTTTTGACAAGGCCCTTAGAATCACATTGCAGAGGAAAGGGTGTATAATAATTATCAATATCAATAGTAATAAAAGTTTATTAAAGGTCATTAAAATGAAAGGGGATGGCAATAGATCCCATCACTCTGAATTGACTCCCTCCTTTTGTGTTAATTAGAAAACTCAGATAATGGTTCTATGGGGGAGTACAGGGGAAATTTAATTACGAAAGTTTAATGGGCCACTATCTACTTCCTGCCAGATTAAAAACTGATGATTTACACTATTTTAGATACTAGTGTGTGCTCGCTAACAAAATATGTTGCAGAACAAAGAGTAATCCAAGACTTCACGCAGAATATTTTGCTTATTTTTAAAACAAAGATGTAATAAGGCAGGCCTGAAAACCAGCCAGCTGTGACAGGTCTGTTGCCACCAAAACCTGAAAGGAGCTACAAGCAGTTTGTTAGTTTCTTCAGTTTATTATTTATTATAACTAAATGAAGAACACATTTACATAAGCAGAAATGCCTGTTCCCTCAAAATAAAAAAAAAAAAAAGAAAAATAGAAATAATCCTAATCCAATTAGCTGTAAGGTCACTTATTAGCTATTGGGGAAAGCTGGAAAAGTCACACTGTTAATTTTTAGAAATCCTTGGATTGACATTTGTATTCACAAAGATAGTCAGGCTCTTTAGCCCATGGTCTTCTTCCCATCAAATTTCGTGGCAGTTTTTAACAAACAGACATTTAGTGCGCTATTATGTAATATTTTGTCTTAAAACATGAGTGTTAGCCTTTGAGAAATCAAAATGCTTATGGCATAAGTGTGAAACAAATAAGATCACTTGGCTTGAAGTCCTCATGTTCAGATGCCTGAGACATCCAAATTACAGGGAGTTATGACTAGTCAGAACCTCAGAATTATTCACTATTTGGAGAAGGTTGAAATCTAGCACCTGAAATTAGTGGCTGTTTTTAAAACATTAGTCTTAATCAGCTCATTAGGAGCAAAGTCTGCAAAGCAGGTCCAGGAATCTTTCTTCCTGGAAGAAATCTTTCTTCCATAGAATCCTCTGTTCTACTTGGTGGTTCCATTTAATTCAATGGTTTATTATTAAATATCTGTTTGCATTTAATGCAGTGGTTTATTATTAAATTTAACTCCTCTCCTTAACAGGCTCTATTTTTAGTGAAAACACTGTAACATATTCAAGAACGGTTGACATACAAATTGCCAGTTGCATGTTTTTAGAATTAAGTGTTTAACTTTAAAGGATTATTCTACCAAAAAGGTGGAGCAAAAATTGTGATGTATCAAATGCTACATTTTAAAAAAGAGGGTTAAAAAAAAGAGAGGAGAAGAAACAGAAGAAGAAACAATGCCCAAAAGCAAAAAAAAAAAAAAATCTAATGTACTCTGTTTCCTTTTCTGTATAGGTTTTGGTGTCCAAAAGTTGAGAACTCAGCATTATAAAACCAGGGCTGGTTGTCAGTTCTAATTTAAGTAGATGTAGACAGTTTTATACACCAGCTTTGTGGCCTGGAGCTGTCTGTCTTGCAGTCAGAGGCCCACTGTGTCAGCTGCATGTCCTTGAACATTTCAGGTAGAATGTAGCTCTGGGAATTGCTATCCTCCTGGACTTCAGGTGTGTAAACACAGTCTCCTACCTTTACTAATTTATTAACAGGTAATGAAAAAACAAAAAGATTAAAAAAAAAAAAGAAAAAAATGTTGTTTGAACAGCATTGTTTTTCATATTCTTCAAAGACCTTAAACCACCTGGATGTACACAGGTTGGGAAATACTCGTTTTTCTTTTCCACAGAAACAAGGTTTGCGTACCTGCTCTGCAGATTGGGTCTCTCATCATAGCTATCCATATAGCACAGAAAAACCTGTTTATGTGATGGATGTCAGTTAAAGTTAAATACATTTGTATCAACATGGAATCCAGCCTTTACTGAGCATAACAGCCTCCTCTGTTTTGAAGGTTCATCTAAATTCGTAAATAGTGTAAAAGAAATGACAGGGCACTACAGATGTCTAGACTTCACTTGTCTAGACTTCAAATGTGTAATGCTGAATAGATATCAAAATCAAGTGGACATCTTCAGAAATATAATTGAGAAGAGCATGCACAGGAACATTCATGTGCCTTTTCTTTTGTTTGTGGTGAATGATTCCCAGCCAAGCTCAATAAAGTGTTAGTCACTTCGTATCACCGTAACCACCAAACCCGAGGGAAAAAACCTTATTCTTTGAGAAGTTACTTTCTTTATTAAGACAGCTGTTACAGCTGTAGGATTTCATTCCATTGGTTATTTGTATAAAGAGAGAGGCAGAGAAAGAAAGGAAAAAAAAGTAAGTTGATTTCAAGCTTTTTTTTTTAATTGCGATCTTTATTTGATTAAGCTAGCACCATAATTAGTCTCAATGCACTAATAAGTTGTTGTTTTTTTCCAGACACTCAATAACGACCATTCATTCTCCCACGGGCGTGCAACCTGAAATCTTGCTGAAAGACTGATACTACAACAGAGGACAAAAAGAAAAGGAAGGAGGTGAATTAACTGGGAAAAATGCCAGTTACTGTCTTGATCACATGAGTGACCATATGCTAAATGACACAGTAAAATGAATGAGTGCACAGTGTGTTGATATGATTGCTTTCTTTTCCCTTTTCTTTCTTGTTTGATTGTACGTGATGTAATTGTTCCACAGGGCAGAGTGTCCAGTCTTTCAGCGGCACTTATTTTACTAAACTGAGGGATTAAAAACCCTACTAAAGTGATACAGAGCTGCGAATTTAAAGCTTCAGCACTCTGAAGCATTATGGGCCAGAGCCTCAACAGGAGCAAATTTGTGAAGCTGCTTTAACATCAGTAAAACTCTTCAAACACGTGTGTGCCAAGGAAGGATCTTGTCCCTTTCGATGGATTTGCCTACCAGCATAAATTTGGGGTTGGCCGAGTAGCCACGCCAGTGAGGTTTTCTTGGCAATTCCTGAAAAGCTGGACACTGACTTGAGCACGAATGTGGATCTGGCAACATTTATGCTGTGACTTGTGTCAGATCTTGGGATACGGATCTGATCCTGCAAAATGGTGAAGAGGACTCATGTACTGCCCAGCGTGTGGGGCTCCTCTTGCCAAGTCTGCACACAGATGTTACACACACTTCCAGCTGGGAATTCAAGTGGAGAGTTCCAAGTAGAGACCTTGGCAATCAAATGCTGAAGCGTTAAGATGCAGATGCTGTGCTCTTTTTAGCAGAAGAAATCCAGAAATCTGGACGTAGTACCAAAGATAGAAGAAAATACCAAATGGTGACTAGATGCCAGTTTTATTGGTATGCTCATGAAGAAGTTTATGTCGATATTTTCAGGAGTCTCTCTAGTCCCCTATACTTATGTATTTTTTTTCACAAAAGTAATAATGCCAGAGAATTCGAATGTTCAGTTTTTCAGCTGGTTCTATGATAGGTGGCGAAAGATAAGGTAATGCACAGATAAATACAACTATAAGGAATGAATATGAATCCGCTCTGCATTCCTGGAGAGAAAGTAGTTAAAGAAGATGACTCTTACACAATTCCAGTTTATTTAAACTGAAAACTCTGTAGAGGAACAATTGCTTTTGTTTATGTGTTTCTTAAGTCCAGCCATCAGAGGATTGCCAGCAGGGACTGCAGAATTAATCATGAAAGCCATGGCTTCTTACAAGTCAAACCACATGATTACTTTTTTTTACTGCATATTGATTTTGAACAAAAAACTTACCTAGACAATTAAACAAGTTAAACAAAAATTATATTGTTTCAGGCAATTATCCATGTGTGCTGACCTAATTTGGGGAAATAAAGCATTTCACATTTTATTACCCGGAATGTCAATGAAAAAATATTCAGGTGATATCTCATTAATGGTTTCATTTTCCCAAACATTCTACAAAGTCACTGCAATACAATGCCAAGTCAGTCTATCCATTTGATCTTATATAACCTTCAGGGAACATTAATAAAATTCTGACTCACATATGCCCTCTGTCAGTCTCTTTTTAGGCATACAGGTGCTTAAATGTCCTTTACATCCTACTGAATGGGACTTCTGTTTAAATTTAAGCACAAATGTCAATACTTTTTTGGACAGAGATGCTTGCTGGAATGAAGGCCTCTGCATCAGAATAAACATAGTGGTTGATAAGAGTGTACACAGAGAATTTTGATTCAGGTTTACACAACCTGTGATATCATGAGGTTAGAAAATCAAATTGCTAGAGCAATTTAGCATATTCTTGTTACACCAGCTATGTGCTACTGTTTGCACAATTTCCTTCTTATTAAGAGACTCAACATGTATTATAAAGTATTTCTAAAGATTTTCAAACATTTCATTCAAGAATTGAATTTTGTCAGTGAAGGAGAGAGAAAAAGAGCTTTTACAATTCTCTAGCAAAGGCATTTAGGAATCCCAGAGGAAGACTGGAAAAATCTATCAGCTATTGTAGAAAGTGCATTATAGTGGAAGGACACATGCAATCAATGATGGGATACTTGAACTTTGCTTGTACAGTTATCTCCTTAGGGAAGGTATTCTGTAGGTGTTGAACTTCTTTTTCTGAGATCAAGAAGCCACAGAAATAAATGAAAGTGATATATATATATATATTTTTTTTTTAAGCCTTGACAGAGCATGGAAGAGTGTGGCAGGCTGTTCCTGAATGCTGTGATTTGCAGTCACCAGGGCAGTTGCAGTGGCTCAGTCACAGGACATATGGGTGTTACCAGATCCTAAGCAGGGAAAAGTTGATGTAGGAACTGGGAACTTTTGAAGTGTGATATTCCCTCTTTTGCAGGTACCCCGTTTTGTTTTGGCATGTTCCTGTGGCTCATTTGTGCGACGGGGAAAGTACTACTGATAATAGTTGACATTAAAAAAGTTAGTTTTCCTACTCTCACTGCACAGGTCCCACAGATCCTCCTCACTCCCACTATCAATGTCTGTGTCCTGCTCTCGCTGCTTCTGTGATTTATCCAAGGATTAGGGCAGGAGAAGGCACGGGAAATCAGGGCTGCGTTAGCTGAGCATCTTGCCAATGGACTACTGAATTACACTGCACCTTTACTGCTTTTCTTCGTCCTGGTGAAACTTGTAGTCTTAGCTGTATAGTGTCTCCGCTTCCAGAAAAGTGAGGAGGGTTCCCCAACAGATTTGTGCTTGGAGAATTCTCCTGGGAGTTGAAGATATTGTTTTTAATCTGTTTGTATATACTTTTTGGATTGGTGACATAATGTTGCCCAAAATCCATTAAAATCAATAAAAGACTAACCGTGGTCATGTAATCAGATTTTTCTTTTTTTAGTGTTTGGCAAAGGCAAGGTCAGACTTGCAGATTCCACAGTCTTCAAAATACCAACTGTATACCAACTTACTAAAATGAGGCTTTCACAAATTTGTCCAAGATGAATATGTTCTATTCTGAACTTGACTGGACATAGTGCACTTTGTGTCTCATCTGGATGAAAGTCTTTGAGAGATGAGAAAAGCAAGCAGGTTAGTGTCTTAGTTCAGAAGACTGCTTAGAGAAGGCTGCTCATCCAGAGTCTCCAATATGGATGCATGAGGGGAAGTCAGATCATCAGTCAATTAATTTTTTTTTTTAAATTATCTTTCATCTACTGGGAGACCTCCTAGCCCCTTTGAATTTCCTATTTCAAGACAGATCCAGCTTTCAGCATAGATCACAAAGGCAGCTATGCAGGGTAGCAGACCAAAGGGATGAGAAATCATGGCTACATGTGGTACTAAACACTCCTGTAGCAATAGCCCACCTTCCCTGACACTGTCTGAGCAGCTCCCCAGGCTGGTTCCCTCCATAGCCTCTCAGTCTCTCCTTCAGTCCGTGGAGGAGCTGAAGGAGTCCCCTGCTTGCCCTGCCCTGCCTTCCCCAAGCTGCCCACAGGTGCAGGAGAAGCTGTTCCTGCCTTGGCTGCCCCAGAAGGGACAGGGAGAGAGAAGCAGGTAAGGAAAGGAGAAGAATCAGGTGCTTGCTGTCCCTAACTCTTCCTCTGGCCAGCAGTGTCATACTGGGCTCATGCTCAGCACGAACGGAGAGGCAGAGACTGCAGCCTATCCTGCTGTGCAAGCACTGAGTCTTATGGCTGTGTACAGTAATAAACAGGGCTAAGAAGTTGCACGGTTTCAGTGCCCAGAGACACCAGGGAAAAGACAGTGTCTGGGAGACTCACTCTTCTGCTGCCACAAAATAACCTTTGCCTAACCCACTGCGGAAGTCTTAATCCTCTTATGAACTGTGAATTTCTGCACTACGGCTATTTGTATAGAGGTGGGTGTGAGACCCAGTCAAGCATTCATGAAGAAAATCTTAGTGAGACTGTTCCTCAGTCAAATTAAATGGTGCCTTGGAAAAGGGATCCTGACTTTGGTAAGTGATCTGAAACTTTCTTCCCTACCTTCTGGTCAACAGGAGACTCTTCTACTGGACAGTGCTGTTATTAACATCTCTGTCTCAGTGACTCTGTTGGTGACAGAACCTGGGAGACAAAGTTTCACCCACCCATGGACAGGAAGAGCAAGTGTTTGAAGGGGAAACTTTATAACTGATGCTGAGTACATGGACCAGATGTTAGATGACGATTTTGTTTCAATATTAAGACATTCTGTAGTTGATACGTGCAGTGAACGAACAGGTGCCTTCTTAATGTCCTCTTTAGGATGTATTAGGGAATCTGCTGAAGATTGTGTTAGGATTTATTATTTTAGTATCAATGGGATGATTTAACATATTTTTTGATTTAATATGCTTCTCAGTACTGTGTCTAACTTGTTGATTTGATCCAGCCTGACAGCTGAATTGCTCTCTTCATAGGTTAGTAATTATGACTTTGGTGACATACAGTTTTCAATGTTATTTTTGTTTAAGTAGCTTAATAAAAGGAATAAAATCAGAGCTAGGCATATTTTTTCAATAAGCAAAATGGTTCTCAGACCTCTGATGACCTAGGTGTAAAGCAGCCAATCAGCCTAAAAGCTGCCCCCGGTAAGCTGTTTGTTGACTCACAGGAAAAGTATGTGAACTGGAAATTTACTTGAAACCACCACAATAAATGTGTTTGTTCAGGAAAAATTAAAAGAGGTGAGGCAAGAAGCCTGACATGACTTCAGTTTTGAGGAAAAACCTGTTTGTGTCTAATATATTGCAGAAATTGCTCAAGAACATATTGTCCTTGTGTAAGTCTGCTCTGTAATGCTGCTAAATGTCCTTAGGTTGAGACCTTGGGTTATCGGTTGTGTATGTGCCGACAGTGCAAGTTAAAACTGATTTTTTTTTGAAGTGTAGTTTTTATCTTTGTGAGTTCATGAAACTTGTTCCTTGAAGCCAGATCTTTTCCTTCCCCTGAATTTTCTTTTCTTTCTCCTTTTGGCCTGACTTGCTTCCACTGTGGGCTGAAAGTGCTTCCCAATGGCAGTGAAACCTCCAGATGGCACATTACCAACTTCTCGTAAATTAGAACAGAAGAGATGCATAAGACATTGGAATTCTTTGAGGTTTAGGTTTATAGGGATTATAAATTCAGTCAGATGGGGAGGGTCATTACGTACTGTCAGAATGCAGATAAGATGGTGGTGCTTGTTTTTTTCTTAAAAATGCCATGACATAATCTCTTGAAGGCTGCAGAAAGTGTTCTGCACTTGGAGGTCTCTGTGATTTCACATATGCAGATCCTGTAGGAAAGGGAATCCAGAGCCAGATCAGAAAAAAGAATCTATCCTCAAAATTTGAGACCAGTTCTGCAATACTTTCATACATCATGCAACGCATGCAAGCCTTGACTGTTTACACTCGGCCAAATAATGGCCTCGAAGCCAGATCAGGGCAGACCACAACTCTAGTTAAAGATGGTAAAAGCTTTCCCTAAACAAGGGCTGCAGAACAAGAGCCATCCAGTTCAGGCAGAACAGCATATTAGTGCCACACCGCAGAATCCCTTCCGTTGGCAGGCTCAGAATCGGCCTGATTAGGAATTTTCTCCAGTTATTAAGAGATAATTAGTGAAAAGCAATGCCATGGAAAACAGTGAATTAAAATAAAGCACTCTGTTCTGGAGAAAAACAAAAGAATAAAAATGCTGTTCATTGTATTTCTTCTTCAGCCGCTGCTTTGTTTAATCAAGGGTCAGTACATCATTCCTCCTTATCATCGGTTAGGCCCCCAAATGTATCCCTGTTAAGTGGAAGTCTTTGCTAATACTGTCTTGATTAATTAAGAAGCAGTCTTTCCCATTCACTGTCATCAGTGACCTATCATTCAGTGTCACTATCCTTCACTGTCATTAAGTAGACTATGCATATACTGTAATAGGTAAGATGATTTCGGAGACAACTATTGATCCTTTCCCAGTGGTCTATTGCTAGTTAATGAGCATTAGTTTCTTTAATGATGTTTAATGTTGGTGAGTTATTTTTAAGTGATACATGGCCTGACCCTGGAAAGTGCTGAACGCCCTTAACTCGTGCTGACTTCAGTGAGAGTTGAGGGCACTCATCAGATCAGCCCTTAGGTCTTGTGTCTGAAATGGGTGCAAAAGCCGCTTTCTGCATTCAGGCAGGGGTGAGCAATACTCTGCAGCCAGAGAATAGAGCAGGTTCTTGTAGCAGAGATTTTAAAAGCTTGTTTGTCTTTATATCATTGAAATGACCAGCTCTCAAGAGAAGGGATGATTTCCACACAGGGCAGACACCACTATTCTGCCAGCTCTTGCCTTACTCCTGTTTTCTTCCCATAACTGTCTCTGTCATCTACCTTCTTCCTTTGCCAATATGAAGGAAGAAGCATATCTCAAACTCATGCCCCCCATCCTGCCTGCCTTCCCACATTCCCTTTACTTCCAACTGAACTGGACAGGCAGTCTGTCACCATTGCCTAAAGTTACTCCAGCTGTTCTGAAACTCTTCCAGTTGGCTTTCATTTCTACGGTCTGCTAGAACTGCCTGGGCTTCCAAAAGCTGCCTCTTTGCAAAATTTCAAAGTTGAAGTTTCTTCTCCTCCTCTTTGACCTTACCATTTTTTTGTGCGTGAATATGATACTATTCTGCTCAGTATATTGTTCTGCCTGTATCTTCCCACTGCGTCTTCTGTTTGCATTGCTATTCATTACTTTATCATCTCTTTGGTGTGCATTCCCCCTCCCTTTCCCAACTCATTGTCCACAGTGATTTGTCCTATGACCCCCTCTTCAAACAATCAACATTTTAAAAAATGTAGGACAAAAAATATTTGCACTTTCACTCTTTGCATGTGCAGTTTGCTCCCATATTATTTGGCTAATAAGTGCAACCCTCATGACACATAATATTCAGTCCTAGGTGATTTTTTCTTGTACGTAAGAGAGATATAACCTTAAATTCTTGCACATGAGGACAGTACAGGGATAGGAAAAGGAATGTATTTGACTAGAGAGAGTAGAATTTGTTTCCCAGAGATGTGGGCAACACTGATTTCTCTCAATGGAAAACACCATAAAGTTCTGCATGGAGACATAAGAGTTACTTCTGGTACTTTTTAAAAAATTAATTAAATTTTTAAATTTGTTTTTCATCTTTTATGTATGATGCAGTGCAGAGTATGGTACCTATACCACCTGGCTTTAAGAAAATATATGGAAGAAATAGTCCCAATCTGAACAGCTGATAACTTTCATAGAAAGTCTAGGATAGAGGAGGTGTGCTGTGACGTGCATGGCTGGCAGTCAAATTTATCAGTTTGGTAGGTAATCATATACAGGAGAACGAAGAGAAAATACATCCTTGCTAAGTCTGCCTTGAAGAATAAGTATCAGAGACTGCTTATGTTACAATTAATCCCTGGAGAAGGAGATCAATGTGCAGATGATGCAATTGTAACAAGAAGATGAGTTGTACAGATACATATCTTTGTCCTGCGCAAGCATAATTTATTGCATGGACATTGTCTCTATACTGGAAGGGGGTGGTGAAATGCAGCTCTGGACAGTGTGAGTAAATTTAGAGATGCTTTTTCCTCAGCTATGTAGAACAGGCTGTTTTTATCCTTTTATCTGACCAAATCACCAATTTGTATTTTTTTCATTTAACAAATGAATAAAAGTGAAAGTTGAACTGAAGCAAAACCTAAAAAAAAAAGAACCAGTTACTTTTTGCTCTGTTTGCACATTGGTATTTTCTAGTCGGCAGACATACCCATGGTGGTCCTGTTGGCCCCGCAGAGCCCGTTATGGCTTGGCATGCCGTGCCGGAGCGGGTGCCCCAGTGTACTCCCAGCTGGACCAGGTCTTGCTCTGGGTGGCTGCACACTTGCTCATTGCTGGTTTGTTAAAAAAGCCTGGGAAGCTCTCCGGTCCCAGCAGTTGTTGCTCTCACCAGTAATGACGGCGCTCTGGATAAAAACATACCTTGCAGGACGGATGAGTAAGCTCGCTGACTCCGAGGAGGACTGTGATAGCTGGACAGTGTCACTTATTTTGGATCCTGATTGCTTTTTTTAACTCTGGGTGCCATTGAGAGGGGGATTTATGCTAGAGAAAGGGTTAACTGGGATTCTCTATAATGTGTTCCTATTTCTTTTCCCTCCCTTCAGCTCCTTCACAAAATGTTAATCTAATTGTGATAGTATCACTTTGATGACAATATGACAAGACAGACAAATTTGATTTTATTCTCCACAGAGCAAAGCATATGCTGCTTGGGAGACTTTGACAGAGAGAAGGACATAAAACAAATGGAGTTCATGAATATACAATTTTTATTGTACACAGTAGTGACATCCAAACTTCAGAGAATAGGTGGGTGAGACTTATGCTTTACTATTGAGATTAATGGGTACGTAAAAAAGTGCCAACAGAGAGTACTACAGTTTATGTTAAAAATGTCGACGTGGATAAGAATAATTTTCTTCTCAAGATGAATGATGCATTTAATGGCTGTGAGATATTCATGCCCAGTAGCAGTTCCTCAAAAGTAATTTTTTGTTGTTATTGTAAATTATATAATCTTAACTGCAATTATAGCCCTGTTTAGGTAAAGGTCAAGTTAGTACAGTGGATGGTTATAAACTAAGGGGGAAATTGGTAAATTTATTCCCTTGATGAAAGATTATGAATGATTTTAAGCAAGATAATTTTTTTGTAACTCTATTTCTACTTTAATGTAATATAGCAAGTAAAGACAGCACACATTAACAAAGGGTAAATTAGATTTGTCTAAGTAAACATGTATCTGCAATAGGAGTAGTGTTGCTCTAGTAAGGACAGTCTGAAGGTTAAGCGCTCCATGTAAATGGTATAGATTCATTTTCGTGGAAAGCAAAAGGAGGGACAACCTCTGAAAAATTGCCTTTGATGGAATGCAATCTGTGCTCTCCTGAGCAGCACATGAATACTCTGCAACACATGAAACTGTACACACCTCTCGCTCGTAAGAAATTAGTTAGAGTCCTTTTGGTTTCAAAAGCCTGCCCTTAAACAATGTAATCTTCCTTTCAGCCCCTTCAGAATGATCAGATTTGTTTTATTAATATAGAGGTTATAAAAAAAAAAAGAAAAGAGGGAGGAGGTGCTTGTGTATGCTAATGAAGGGTGTTTGCTAACCCAGGGCCTGATACGAGTTTTAGTGCTCATTTTTTATGTTTTAAAGTAAAACCTGTATGAAAACAGTTAAAGTCTCTGGAAGCTGTTTAAACGAGAAGGAAGCTTTCTCAAGTCAGTGGCATACTTTTGCTCTGAAAAGCCCGCATTAGCCTATTTCAGTTTTTCACAGTATTTAAGTGGAGCAAAAGCATCATTACACCTAGTTGCCAATTTTCCTCTGAGAACTTTTACCTATATGAGCTGCCACTGATCAATTTATCAAGCTGCTTTAAGTACAACTCTGGGTCTTCTTCACTCCATCAGACCACAGAGATGTTATCTTTTCCCATTTGTTCCTCTGCTAGAGATGTATGTATTAAGAAAGTCAGTGGGGAAAAATCTGCTTTCTATTCCTGTTAGATGCCAGAGACCTTCAACTAAATTACTTACAAATATAAGTAATACATATCCTAATAACAAAATAAACAGTGCTACATGTTTTTGTTTTTTTTTTTCTTCTTTGACAGATGAACAGCAATGGCTTGTTACTTGAGTTTGCCGCCAATTAAAATGCACATTGGATCAACTCTGGCCTGTCACCTACCATTATTGGGATAAGTTGGCTCTGGGCCACCTTTTAGATGAGCAGGATTTTTTCACTTGGTCATAGTGCTTCTCATCTCTGCTCTGTAAACTCCACATGGTAATTTAGATGCTGGGCAGTCATTGCATCTGCTTGCTGGGGAGTCACTTAAGCCTCACTTAAGGCTCTCAGGAATACCTAGCCATTTTTGTTACGTGCATTTTAATTGTAGCAAGGGAAAAATATTCCTCATCTGCCCTATGTAATAAGATATTATCTGAGCTGGTCTGAATCCTGCACTGCACCTTGGGACATGATTTACTTAAATCTACATTGATTTTCAGAAGTTCTGTAGAATTTCTGTTTCACCCCACCCACCTTGGTGCCCTTTCAATCTTAACAGTAGAAGTAAAACAGCAACATAGAGATGTGAACTCACCAGCAGCAACAGTGAGTTATTATTCATTTTAAATGTGAACTTGAACAAGTCCAAAAGAGCATAATCCTGCTGAATAATAACTCTGAGGCATTATTAATATCTGGACATGGATATCAGCTATTGCTTAAAGAAGAAATCCAACAGGGAAAAAAGTCAGAACAAAAGTCATTTAAAACTTCGCTTTCTTGAATTACCTGCTACAAGGCTGTTCAAAAGGGCAAGACCAGAGGCTGATTATTGAGAAACAGTACCAATATTTAACAAAATGAAATATAAAATGGATTGACTCAGAACTCAGCTAGAAATTCAATTTGCAGCTTAGTAAAATGTTTAGATAAATTTTTTCGAAGTGTTCAGTATTTTGTCTTCTTTTATGAATGAGGGTTCAACTCAAAACATGCTGAGCTGCTGGGGAACCACAGTGCTTGCTAATGTCACCTCTTTGACACTTGTTTTGTGTGGAGGTAAATAGCAATAAGATGGAAGGCAGTAGAAAATAAGGTCCATCGTCATTGCTCATTATTTGAAATTTGTGGAGTGTGACAGTGTGTTCAGCAGAATGCACAGCAGGAATAGAGACAGCCTTTGCCTCCAAGAGCTCGCAGTCTAACATACAGATGCAGATAAGATGGAATGTAAAACATTTATTGAAAGATCTAGAATAGTATTTTTTAAAATGTTATTAATCTCCTTATTGTCCAGTTTGGGAAGGGCATGGCTATTGGAAGGATACAGACATGTAATTGGAAGGATACAGACATGTGTAAAGACCCGCTATCAGGCCATCTCTGTTTAGGAGGGACTGGAATGATTAGGAGTTGCTATCAGGAGCCCTGAGATTGAGGAAAAAAATACAGAAAATTAAAGGCAAATGTGGAGATAGACTTGAAAACACACAGGTGGGCTCATAATAAGCTGACATTTTTGCTGGGGTGAAACAAGCAAAAAGATTCAGTAGAGACAAGATCCACTAAGTAGACCTGTGCTCAGTAAGGCAGTCTTGAAACCAAGGCGTAGTCAAAAATTAATATGGAATAAGAAACAGGGAATAAGAAATGAGGAATAAGGAGTTTTAAATAGAGAGGAATGTGAGCTGGGTGACTTTTACTGCTCCAAAGAGCCCAGGCAAGGCCCTTCATATAAATAATGCTTTATTTTATATGGCGTTCAGTTTAGATGCTATGGGTTGTATAATTGTGACTATTTTAAAAAAAATACAAACAACACAGCATTAATCTATATTTCTCTGTCACCAGTCAGTTGTGAGTATAATTTTCCTGAATAGCGTACAATTAATGAAAATAAAATCCAGCAATGTAAAGATTGTGCTCACAGCTTTGTTGCTTCTTGTGAACTTTGGCACATGCAAGCACATGCATATGCACAACAAGAGGTGAAAACCATCTGCAAGTTGATAGTATGATCAACCTTTGCTCAGTCTAGAAAATAAAAAGCACCATAAATATGGGGGCAGTGTGTGATAGTTCACTGCTTTGAGCTAGATCAGCCTGGGGATAGCGCTAATTTACATTCCCAACACTTACATTGGGTTTTACTGTACTTCAGTGTTAATAAAAATGGCTAATTAACTGAAACACCCCCAATATTGATGGTATACTGTAAATGTCACCTCTGAAATACACAGCACGTTCTTAAAGCAACACATTCCTGAAAGCGCCGGCAGCCCCTGGAGCAGATTCCCTTTTGCGCAGATTTGTTCCGGGGTAGCACACCATTGTGTTCAGCTCCAAAGCTGCAGTTCTGCCTCTCTTCCTCCACCGGTTGTAATAAAATTTCCGTGGGAAAAGTTGCAGAAGGCCCGCATAACTCATTGTTTCTCTTGCATAGTAATTAACAACTCAAACAGCAGCAAGGCAGCTGCCTATTTCTCTTGGCTGAATGTAAAGCTTGACCTACCCTCCCCTCTCCCCTCAGTTCACAACTCCTCTCATCTTCCAAAATTATGTGAGAAATGATTTTTCATGCTATTTGCATGTTTTAGAGCATCCATCATTATCATGTGCACTGACAGCTTTACACTTCAGCTGTGACAGAGCTTGAAAAATGCTAGTCCTATCAATCAACATATTGTGGGTTTCCAGAATGAGGTCTTCTGCAGCTGACATTTTCTTTTGTTTTTTCTTTTATTCTCTTCTCTTCGGCAACATTCTGTGGCTTGCTTTTGCTTTTCATTGAATTGCACAACGTCTATAGATTTTATAACGCTACATTAGAATGAAATACTTCTGACCTGCTTCAGATTATTTGATTGAATTACTTTGTTATAAATCTTTTCTATTTTCATCACAAATACTGACCTCAGAGTTATTTTAGCAACTCTCCCATTTCCACAGTGTTCACCTTCGCCTACCCATTATTATTTATGCACATTAATTTCATTTTCACCTCTCAGTCTGAGCTAATAAAATAAGATTTCCCTAAATTTCACAAATATTTAATTTCAGTTAATAATTCTAAGTGGAAGTAACACTGAACTCAACAAATCCATACCCAATCTGTAACTGCTTATTCTTGCATTGCTTTGGACTGTTTCTAAAGTCACTTTTAAAATGTATGTTTACCAGTGAAGACACTAGCCATTAAAACTTAGAAGCAGCTGAAGATTTTTTCAGTGTTTTTGTCAACTTTTCTCTCTTGTCTCCTCATCAGATAACAAGATAAAAGAATGTTTCCATATCTAACTTTATGGTTTGCTGGCAATATACTAAAAGTGTAGCTTTTTATTTCACTTTTTAAATGTTCCACTAGGCAAACTCCTCTACACATAACATCTCAACCTCAGGAAAATCCCATAAGGATATCAAAAGAGTGACTGAGATATAGGAAAACTGAAAAAAATATCAATCGTGGTGCTAAAGTTTTAGTGTTAGAAGTTAGTTGGTTCAATATTAGAGTTCAACTACATTTAGCAAAAGCCACACTGTGTGAAAACCAGGGTAAACCGACAGAAATTTTGTTTATGGAAATAGTAAAAAGAGTTAGTCATACTTTAAGAATAAACTAGGAAATCTCCTCCATGAAGTTTTGATTGAGAACTATGGCAATATTCTTGTTTATGTCTGAAAATATTCCTGAGTCACGATTTCTAATTACTGCAAGCTATCACGTTTGCCGAAGGAGACATAAACTGGAAATGCAAATATGCTGAAAAGCAAACCTACTAGCATTTCATTATTGATATTTTTTTTTATTGCCACATTTGAAGCTATAGCCTGATCTTATTGCAATCAACATGAGTTTTGCCACTGATTTGGCCAAGGCCAGGACTTCACCTGCTGAAATTGCTCAGCAGTCTGAACGGCTGCACAGAGTTAGCTTTTCCAGAGCTAAAGACAGACAAGGAGGATACAGATGACTTTCAGGTGAAATTTTGAGATAAAGAACCCGTCATATCCAGTCACATCACTGTCAGGTTTGCAGCCCAACCTCACATGCTTTGTTTGTTGCAGAGTTTTCTAGGTGACGATTTTAATTAGGGATTTGGTATGGAGTTATAAAAACACTTTGTTGGCAGGCGAGATTAGCCTTGTTTGCTGATGTCATTGTGGAAATATGCAAAGGACTAAATCCCGAAGATTTTGTTCAGGGCTCAGAAAGCTAAGGAAGCCACTAAGTTTATGGCAGGGACAAGCGATGCTACAGTCTCCATCCCAGGATACGGTAGGGGCTGCGGAGCTCTGCTCAAGAAAATCCTCGCCACCCCCAAGCACCCTGTTATGGTGTCTCTCAGTCTGACGTAGAATAGTGTCAAGGTCTAGATGAAACCACAATATTAGAGCATGTTTATTGTTCTTCTGTAGATTTTATAATCAGAGGACAGAAAAGGTGAGTAAGATGCAAAAGCAACAGAGCAATTAGTCTTCTGCCTGCAGTTGATGCAGGTTTCACAGAAGTACTGAACAATTGATTCAGTGTAATGCTGAATTTTAATCAAATGGGAGAATAAGCCAACTTTTAATCAACATTTTCTATAATGGATTATTTTCCTAATTGAATGAGTACAGGAGACAAACAAATACAACCTAGTGCTCAATGGCATTCTTTAAATATTGGTAAGCTTTCAATCTGAAATCACAGTGAAAGGCTCTGGAATAAAACCTCTGCAGAACACAGCTGAAGGTTACATTCATCTTCTTAAAATAATCCCGGGTATGAAGAGGATACCACTATGAAATTAATTCATATTTCAACATAGTTATGCCTAGTAAAATGTACACTAAGGAGACTGATCCTAAAAGTCAGTTGTAGATCTAAATATGAAGCTAGTTACTGATTTTTTTTAATACAAAAGACAGAGTGATTTGGAGAAATAACTTACAGAATTGTGGAAATGACTCTCAGTAAAGGTAGAAAAACTTAATATCTGGAGATTTTAAAAAAACAGGAAAGAAACAGAGCCCCTGACTGTGTTTAGGTGAATGAATACCTTTTAGAAGATACAGAAAATTTTTTTATTAAAAAAAAATTAAAAATATACTTGTGATGATGACTGAGAAGTATAAGTAGCGTAGGTATTGTATTGGATTGACACATTACTCTTAAGAGAAAAAAAGATGTATTGTCCATGCAGGTGACAAGATAGTCTCTTAATGGAGTTACTCCAAGGAATGATAAACTTTAAAAGAGAGTAGGAGAAGCTGAAACAAAGTCTATGAATTCTTACTCTCCACTGATAAAGTACAGAGGGGAGGGAAAAAAGGTTTTATTTAGCAGTCTTTGTGTTGATTTTCTTCAAAAGCATCTTTTACTCTAAAGTAAATTGCATAAAAAATATTTGGAGATTTCTCATAAAAGTGCTTCTGCTTCAGGGAGCAACTTGGTGTCAGCTATCAGGCTTCTTTAGGAGACTTGTCCAACAAAAGTAGGGAAAGGTTTTTTGCTCTGCCGTGGGAATTGAAAGAAGTGTCTTCTCTCCTGCAAAATGTGCCTTGAGCTCTTTAATTATCACCAGCAAATGTGAGCCACCAGATTAAAGCTGATCCAGGCCAGTGGCTCCAACAACACACAAGCTTGTTGCTTTAGTCTGATGGTGAGAAGGATGTTTCTTACACAGCTGCAGACCCCTTAATGTCATACCTAAATTTTCTTTGAAGGTCTCTTATTTTATGTGTACAATTCCTCACCTAAATGTTTCAAATCCATGGAATGAGATTTTTTGCAGCTCTGTTTGGAGAAAATTTTGTAAAATATTAAAACCAGAGTGATACTAGTATCTGGTTCTTTCTCCTTATTAAAAGCATAACACTGTCTTCTGTTGTTTGGATTTTTTTTTTATTTTAAAGCCTGCAGCAGCTAATAGAGTACACTATAAAATGCATTTCTCCTGTATCAGAAATCAAATCCTATTTCTGAGTTCCTGTGGAGCTGCTTCCTTTTGGTATGTAACTAACACTAAAGAACACCTGCCAAACTCATGCTATTTAATGTTAGTAAATATTAATATTTGATCAGCATTCTCTTTTCTGTCTCCCCATTCTCACAATAGTTATGACTGAAGCAGAGCTATATGAATAAATCAAGCATGCCACACATTTTTGAGGATTTTTCTGATTGCTTCATCCCATACTCCAAGAACCTGCTGTTCACCTGTTACCTGTCGGTAACACTTTACTATCACTGAATTATAGTACTGATAAGTAACTAAAGGTGTAGAGACTGATTAGGCATGAAATCTATGTTTTATTCACTAAATATTGTAAAATTGATATAGAAAGGGTACATTTATAATTTAAATGGTGGAGAAGGCTAATTTTCAAAATGTAAATAAGCCAATTCTCATTTAAGTAAATAAGCTTTTCCTCCAGAATACATTGGAAGTGATTATCTTTGGATGGTAATCCTGAATGTACTTGACAGTATGAATAAAATTCTGTCCTTAAATAAATACAGTTTTTGCTCCTTTAAATACAAGCATAGCTGTATTCAGATAATAGTATTAATTAAATTAAAATATCTAGAACTTGAAACTGCTGTCAATTAAAAAAAAAATCAACTACAAATAATCAAAATTTGGCTTAAGGACTTAAAAGAAAATTTGACTCAATAAAAGATTTTGTTGAAACTGAAATAAAGATAAAACTTTCTTACATAATTGTAAAGGGATAATTCAGAAATGCTACAATCCCAAACATTGCCATGTGTATACTGTGCATTTTATTTACTAGCAGGTGGACACGACTAGCAAGTACTACAGAAAATGGGATTATGTTTGAACTGAAAGGACACCTGCCCTCTGAGCTCTGGAGTTAAGATGAAATCATCTGTGAATATCAAATAATCATATTTCATTAAAATATGTTAAAAGAACTACAAATTATAGTTCCAGAGTTCTACAGACTCTATAACCAGATTCACTCACAGGTTAGTGGATGAACTGAGGACAAATGTGCAAGATCAAAAAAAAGGGAAAAAGGATAAAAAATACTGAACAGCTATTGTGTCGTTTGGGGCAAAAAAATACCAGATGTGTATAAGGAACAGTCTACTCCTTTATTGCAAAACGTCTGTAGTTTAACATTCTACCTGTGGCATTAGCTATAAAAAGGATACTTTTAAACCCCTAAGTAAGTAGGATAATAGTACCCTAAATCTAATAAAATGTGACATCAGATATCAGAAAATATGATTTTCTGCCAACCAGGCTGGTAAGCTACTTTATGTGACACTTTTCAAAAAGAGAACATTCTTACTGTGTCTCTTAACATTCTGTCTGAGGGGGTAAACTGCCAGTTAGGGGACATGTGTGACGATGAAGAGACCCTCTGTGCAGCTGACATGTTGTCCACTCATGTATGGCTGCATGTCACCTCATTTTTGCTGTTGTAGGACCTGGGGCAAGTATTTGACGCAATACTGGCTTTTTTCCTTCTCACTCAATATTTATTTTGTCTTGCTGTTTCCAAAGCTCTGTAAAACTGCTTTGATAGGGAGAGCGTTTTTCTTCTTTCCCCCCCCCC
>Ga0065711_1002678_pt1 | contig 32220 bp, 13 predicted proteins | sample Hoacrofraction12_FD_59098 | JGI IMG/M metagenome (GOLD analysis project Ga0065711, IMG submission 59098) | Hoatzin crop microbial communities from Cojedes, Venezuela - Epithelial fraction 12 v2 (version 2) | ecosystem: Host-associated > Birds > Digestive system > Esophagus > Crop | place...
GTTGTTACTGTTTCCCTTTGTTTGCTGTTGTGTTAAACTGCCCTTATCCCGACCCACCGGTTTCCGCCTCTTTCTTTCCATTCTCCTCCTCACCCCGGTGGGGGGAGGGGCGGCCGTGTGGCGCTTTTGTTGCCGGCCGCAGCCAAACCAGAACAGCTTGTTTGTTCATTTGCTATGCAGTGCGTTAGGTAGCATCAGCCTTTTAAAGCAGCACAATGTACCTGAACAACATATGTGCAATAGAACCAGTTATGTAACAGATTATACCAATGCAACGTATGTCTATTGCCAGGGCAGCTGGAAGAAGTTATGTGTCTCAGAAATCTATTGTAGCAGAAATGCTGTGTCCCCCTAAATTACATGCCCAAAGCATATAGACTGCTTTGGCATTGTCATTCAGATTGAGTACAAGAACTATCACAACTGGAATACTGCACAGCAGAGAAACAACAGTGAACAAAATGATGCTACTTTGTTGTTCAAGGGCTTGACTCTTCTTTCATGTGTCCTATTTTACATCTACAAACATTTGGAAGATACAACACCGCTGAGAAAAAGTGAAAGTACATTTGGACCTATATAGCAGTTAGCTTTTCATTTGAGGGCTGCCAAGCTTACGATAAACATGACAGAAACATCCAGGGAGGATGATTCATCACATCCCTAGAAGTTCAAATATTATCTCATCTAGTTCAGAAGGATGCAAACAATGAAAAAGGATGTCTTTGTAAGAGAAGATCATTGATTTATTTGAGGTCACCCCTGGCTTTGAAACTTCTCCACTGGTAATGACTGGAAGACACAAATCCACCTACATGGCCACATAGTCTTATCAGAGCTTTGTGCTCAGTAGTTGCCCTCTTTAGAATTTCTGTGGAACCTGATTTGCCTCTTGGTAAGTGCCATAACTCAGTTGAGAAACTATCAGGTTAAATAATTATTAGCAAGAATAAAAGGCTGCTTTTTTAACGAAAAATAACGTTTTGGTTTGGATATTATTTGTTTACTTTTTTCCCTTGATCTGCTTCCTAGTTTTGGAGACCTTTGATTGGTACTATTTTGTGTGCAGGGGCTGTGAGTCTGTAAGTGTCTAAGCCATATTTTCATAGTCTGTGAGTCTGATGCAGTTAAACCTATGGCCTTCTCCAGTGTTTGCAGAAGTCAATGAGAATATTAGCTTCAGTGGGCTCAGAATACTGTGCAGAGATATTTACTAACGCGACAATTAGTTGCTGTTCTCTTCCACTAAAGTATACAGTGAAAGATGGTGGGCAAAATTCTGATCTCATTTAAATTACTGTGAAAACTCTGTAGAACCAAGACTTGACTCCATGTAAACCAGAAATGACAGAAAGAAAGTACAGAGAAGAGAAAGAACAGCAACAAACATCTTTGTGTATAGCACTGGTACTGGCAACCATTTCAAAGCACTAGCTGTTATCTTGCTCCACTACAGGAAGAAAAAGAGCACTAAGGATTTGTTTCTGTCAGTGTTTAAGAAGGCTCTGCAAACTTTATTTCTGCCCTTAGCAGAAATAATTTGCACTCTTAAAGTTTTTGAAACTTTTCCAAGTCTTTAAAAAAAAAGTCATGTAAAGTGGTTGCTGACTCTGCCTCCTTTTTCAGTTGTACACCCTTGAGGTGTGTTAGTGCGGCTGTGAAGTTGGATGTGTTAGGTGTAGAGTTTATGAATATGAAAAGCAGTAAATTTGCATGATTGTGATGTACCAGTCATTGAAATTCACTCCTATTTCTGCAGAAAGGATGTATTAGTGCATAAAACGTTTAATTAATGAACACCAAATCTTTAAAACAAAAGATAAACTTAAAAATGAAAGAAAGAAGAAAGAAAAGAGACAGATTTAACTTCTAAATGCATTTCATTTCTGAGAATCTTTCAAGATCATGTCTGAAGATCCAGTGTCAACACCGGTGTAGCTTCAAAACTCATTTCTGCTGCCTATTGCACTGTTTTAAACTTTTACTTCTAAAATCAAAACAAGGGAATGTAACCTCCCGTTTGTAGTTTCTCTTTGATAAAATGAAAGGCTTCAAATGGCACAAGGGCAGCAATTATGCCATCCAAACCCATCATGACAGAGTTCTAGGGATAGCAGTGAAGAAGACTGGAAAAAGGAAAAAGATATCAAAAGTAGGCATGAATTTTATTCCATTTATGCCTGTGTTCTTTCACATTTTTGTGGGATCTTGAGATTAAGAACAGTTTTCTCACTATTACCTTTCCCTTGAGACAATTATACTCAATTAAGGTAGCAAATGCATTTTGGTACAGTAACAATACAACAATTTTAAATAATAGGTATGCCACATTTAGTCACATTTTTGGTGTAGCTTTTGAAACAGCTATAATATTCTTTTGAAGTTGACTTTATTAGAAATGCTTTTGCTAGGCTACCTTTTTATTTATTCAGGCCAAATAACTCATAAATATTTTGAAGCACATTGGCCAGAATCAACAATATTAGCTCTCATACTACATTTAGTGGAAATATATTTCAACACTTATGGAAAGTTAAAAATGTACTACTTTCTTCTACAGGATTACATACAAATTGGGTCTCTCGAGGCAGTTAATTTTACACCTTAATATAACTCTTGCACAAAAAATTGTATGTTGTAAAAAAAGGAGCCTACAAACAGTCAATGGACCTAGGATACTGGGCAGCCAGGTTAGGCACCACAAAATCAGGGTGTTTACCACACTTGTTTCCTGTCCTACACAAAAAGACAAAGCAGTGTTGTGAGGTACTCATGCAATTTGTTTCTTTTTCTCTAAAAATTTTCAGGAAACACTTCACCTGAGAACTTAATTGTTTAATTAGACATAGCTCATTGTTTGTAAGAAAGACCTGATCACAAGAAACATGTTTGGGCAGCTGAACTGGATGAATACCCAGAACTCCAACAGAATTTCAGTCCTCAAAGTTTTGCTAAAATGTTTACTTTGCTGATATCCTTTTTTTAAAAAAATTAATCTTTACACAATATGAATTCTGCTTGATAACAGAATTGTAAAGTTCAGCAAGGACCCTAAATTCTGACTTGCTACAAGGAAAATTGCTGTCATGATGTCTGCTAGTACTGTCTGGAAACAAGAAACATTCAAAATAATATCAAAAAACTTCCAACAGATTCTAGTGCAATTTAAGAATCAAACAGAGGCAGAGTATTATTTAGGGTACAAAAAGCACAAAAACTTCATTGCTTACACTGATGAGACACAAGCAACAAACAAAGATTTAAAAAGCCAAAATCAGACAAAACATCCTCACAACATACACTATTAAACAACAAAATTATCTGAAAATTTGGCCTATTCTACATATTATAAGGCAGAAAAATCATGATGATCACTATGAGAAAAAAATTTAGTAAATCTTTTTAAAGGTATTAATCAAATGGGGCTAACACTAGACAAGTAGATTGACTAGAATAGAAGGAGAAATGAAACAGAGCTGCAAGACTGCTCTGTCACTTACCCCAGGATTTCAGAATCCAAGAAGGTCATCTTATTTATATTGCTTGCTATATGAGATCTTTAATAACATTAACAGGTAAAAAACCAAACTACAGTTTTTGAAGGGGTAAAATTTCTGTCATTTGGAAATGTGAAAGAATTCTTCTAGACTTATCTGAACTGAAAACACAGGTTACAGAGCTGGACAGTGTCTCAAGGTATCCTCTTGCCTTTTCCTGCCCTTCAAGGCATTCTGTACTTGAAGAGGTTATTACTTCATGCTGACAACACAGAGTGCCACTCTGTGATTTGTATTTCCATTGTGTTCTGAATCTTACAACCAACCTGAACATCTCAGCACACAGAGACACAGAATGGTTGAGGCTGGAAGGGAACTCTGGAGGTCATCTAGTCCAACACTTCTGCTCAAGCAGGGCCACCTAGAGCTGGTTGCCTAGGACTGTGTTCAGATGGCTTTCAAATATCTCCAGGGGTGAAGACTCTACAGCAACCCTGGGCAACCTGTGCCAGTGTTTGGTCACCCTCACTGTGAAAAAGTATCTCCTGACGTTCAGAGGGAACCTGCTGTGTTTCAGTTTGTGCCCTTTGCCTCTGGTTCTGTCACTGGGCACCACTGGAAAGAGCCTGCCCCCATCTTCTTTACAACCTCCCTTCAGGTATTTGTTCACAAAAGATTGCCCCTGATGAGTGTTCTCTTCTCCAGGCTGAAGAGTCCCAGCTCTCACAGCCTGTCCTTGTAGGAGAGACGTTCAAGTCCCTTAATCAACTCCATGGCCCTTCATTGCACTTCCTTTAGTATATCCAGATATATTTTGTACTGATGAACCCAGAACTGGAGACAGTAATTCGGTGTGGCCTCACCAGTGTTGAGAAGAGGGGAAGAATCCCCTCCTATGGCCTGCTGGCTACTCTCCTCTTAATGCAGCCCAGGATTCTGTTAGCTTTCTTTGCTGCAAGGGCACACTGTTGGCTAATGTCCAGCTTGGTGTCCAGCAGGACCACCAGGTTCTTTTCTTTGAAGCTGCTTTCCAGTCAGTTCGACCCCAGCATATACTGGTGAACAGGATTGTTCTTTCCCAGATGCAGGACTTTGCACTTCACTATTTTGAACTTCAACTGAACTTCACTTTTGAACTATCATGCCATTTCTCCAACCTGCTGAGGTGTCTCCGCATGGCAGCACAACTCTCAAGTGCATCAGGTGTTCCTCCCAGTTTTGTATTACCAGCAAACTTGCTGAGGGTACATTCTGCCCTGTCATCCAGATCATTAAAGAAGATGTTGTGCGGGACTGGACCCAGTATTGATCCCTAGGGTTATAATGTTAGTTATTGGCCTCCATCTAGACTTTGTATCACTGATAATCACCCTCTGGGCCTCACCATTCAACCAGTTTTCAGTCCTCAACCTGACTCCCCTTCCAGCCCATTCTTTGTTAGATCCACTAATAGGGATGTTATGGGAGAAACTGTCAAGTGGCAGTATCTCATCCACCAAGCCAGCTATTTCATGTGATTATCAGCTTGGTGAGGCATGATTTCCCCTTTGTGAATCCATGCTGGGTGCTGATCATCTCCATATCTTTCAAGAGTCTGGAAATGGTTTTCAGGACTAGCTGTTCCATCACCTTCCCAGGTATTGAGGTGAGGCTGATAAGCCTGTTGTTCTTTAGGTACTCCTTCTTGCCCTTTTGGAAGACGAAAGTGACACTTAACACAGCTGGCCTGTCTACTTCTAAGAGAAAGGTCCGTAAGCATAGTTTGGCTTTGAAACCGCATGGTTGTGGTGGCTCCAATATTTTCTTTGCATTTTGATTCCAATTCAGACAAACCCCTACATTTTAGAGCCCACTTAAATCCCAAATCAAGGTATCTGAAACACCAAATATCCAAAACAGACTATAAATATCTAAATAAACAATATCTCTTGTCCTCTTGGACTGGCATCTGCCACTGAACAATGTTATGATTTTGTAGTCCAGGGACTAGTGTCATCTGAGAAATCTTTCTTCGTTATTGATGTTCACCTAATTTGATGCTTTGAAAGCACCAACATATGCTCCAGTCCAGGAACTACTACAGTAAAAGAAATTACATAGTCTCTACAGTAGTCAAAGCCTAATGACTATTAAAAGCAAACCAGCTCAATGAACTGAGAAGCAACAACAAAATAAAAGTACACTGAAAGCATGCTTGGGCAACATTTGTTTTTCCCCCATCTGTAAAACTGACTTTAATAAATGTTGAAAAGATCCAATAATTTCTTTGTTGCCCTTCCTGCCTGGACTTCCAAGACTTTCAGTCAAATTTTCAACATAGTCTCTTGATGTAACAGTCTCCATCATAAGATCAGAGTCTTATGCAGAAGTGCTGATTGCTTTCCATTCCAGTTTGCCAGATGGTGTATACAGGATGAAAGACTACCTCTGATAATGCTGTTTTTGTGTGTGTGTATGTGTATGAGGTATTAGCCTGCACACCACAATAAAGTGAGTTCCATCCAAGATATTATTATTGAAGCTCTACTGCTCTGACCAGAGTAGAAGTCCCTTTTGGATGACTTCAGCAATCTGCAGTTCACAGGTCACTGAGCTTACAACCTCCAGTCCTAGGACTTCTTTAATCTGCTTAGCCCAAGTCTAGCCAGCATGCAGCAGGCATGGAATATTTGTTGTCATGATGTAAGTAATTCTCTTCTCCAAACTCATTAATAAGTGACAGCAGTCATTAGTGTCATCTAGAACTGGCTGAGCACAAAGCCATTGGTCAGTATTTTCTATAAGCATGCTGCCATCACCATTAAACGTGGAAAAAAATAAAGTGCCTTTTTTCTTGGGGCATCCCACTTGAAAAACAGAGGAAAAAGTATCCCATTAACTTGTGTGCCAACTTCATTAACAGGGAAATACTTTGACTTCTTTGGTTACCAGTGCTCTGCCATCTTTGAGAAAAATGATTTTGGCTTTCACAGAAATGTACAAGGAAACTAAGCTGATGAAATAAGGTCAGAGTCTTATTAAAACCTCTGAAGTGATGTTAGAATCATAGAATCATTAAGGTTGGAAAAGACCTTTAAGATCAAGTCCAACCATCCACCCAACACCAACATGCCTGCTAAACCATGTCCTGGAGTGCCATATCAACACGTTTTTGGAACACCTCCAGGGATGGTGACAGCACCACTTTCCTGGGTAGATGATTCCAATGCCTGACCTCTCTTTCAGTAAAGAAATTTTTCCTAATATGCAATCTAAACCTCCCCTGGCACAACTTCAAGTCACTTCATTGTCCTATTGCTNGNTACTTGGGAGAAGAGACCAACACCTGCCTCACTACAACCTCCTTTCAGGTAGTTGTAAAGAGCAATAATGTCGCACCTCAGCCTCCTTTTCTCCAGACTAAACAGCCCCAGTTCCCTCAGCCGCTCCCCATAACACTTGTGCTCTAGACACTTAACCAGCCTCGTTGCTCTGCTCCAGCAACTCAGTGTGCTTCTTGTAGCGAGGGGCCCAATACTGAGCACAGTACTTGAGGTGCAGCCTCAACAGTGCCGAGTACAGGGGCACGATCTCCTCCCTACTCCTGCTGGTCACACTATTCGTGATACATGCCAGGATGCCATTCACCTTCTTGGCCACCTGGGCACACTGCTGGCTCATGTTCAGGCTGCTGTCGACCAGCACCCCCAGGTCCTTTTCCACCGGGCAGCTTTCCAGCCACTCTTCACCAAGCCTGTGGCGTTGCATGGGGTTGTTGTGACCAAAGTGCAGGACCCAGCACTTGGCCTTGTTGAACCTCATACAGCTGGCATTGGTCCATCGATCCAGTCTGTCCAGATCACTCTACAGAGCCTTTTTACACTCCAGCAGATCGACACTCTTGCCCAACTTGGTGTCATCTGCAAACTTACTGAGGGAGCACTCAATCCCCTCATTCAGATCATTGACAAAAGATGTTAAAGAAGACTGGACCCAAAACTGAGCCCTGGGCAACATCACTCATGACTGGCCTCCCTTCACCACCACTCTCTGTGCTTGGCCATTCAGCCACTTTTTAACCAGCGAAGCATACACCCATCCAAACCATGGGCAGCTAGTTTCTTTGGGAGGATGCTGTGGGGGACACTGTCAAAGGCCTTACTAAAGTCCAGGTAGACAACATCCACAGCCTTTCCCTCATCCCCTAGGTGGGTCACCTGGTCATAAAAGGAGATCAGGTTGGTCAAGCAGGACCTACCTTTCATGAACCCATGCTGGCTGGGCCTGAACCCTTGATTGTGCTTCACATGCCCAATGAGTGCATGCAGGATGAACCACTCCATAATCTTCACCAGTACTGAGGTCAGGCTGACAGGCCTGTGGTTCCCGGGATCCTCCTTCCAGCTCTTCTTGTAGATGGACGTTACACTGGTGATCCTCCAGTCATCTGGGAGCTCCCTTGTTAGCCAGAACTGCTAATAGATGATGGAGAGTGGCTTGGCCAGCTCCTCTGCCAGCTCCCTTGCTACTGCTGGGTGGATCCCATCCAGACCTATGGACTTTTAAGTGTCCAGGTGGCATAGCGGGTCATTAACTGCTTCCTCCTGGATTATGGGAGGTTTATTCGGTTCTCCATCCCTGTCTTCCAGCACTGAGGGCTGAATACCCAGGGAATAACTGATCTGACTGTTAAAGACTGAGGCAAACAAGGCATTAAAGTACCTCAGCCTTTTCCTCATCCGTTTTGGCAATGTTCACCCCCACCTCCAATACAGGTTGGAAATTCTCCTTGGCTCTCTTCTTGTTGTTAAAGTATTTGTAAAGACATTTTCTGTTGTCCTTTACAACAGTGGTCAGCCTGAGTTCTAGCTGGGATTTTGCCTATCTAATTTCCTCTCTGCATGCCCTAACGAGACTCTTGTACTCCTCTTGAGTCAAGTGCCCTGTCTTCCACAAGTGGTAGACCCTCCTTTTTTTCCTGAGTTCCAGTAAAAGCTCCCTGTTCAGCCAGGCCGGTCATCTTCCCCACCGGTTCATCTTGCGGCACATGAGGACAGTCTGCTCCTGTGCCTTTAAGACTTCCTCCTTGAAGAATGTCCAGCCTTCCTAGACCCCTTTTCCTTTCAGGACGCTCTCCCAGGGGAGTCTCTCAGCCAGTGTCCTGGACAGTAAGAAGTCTGCCCTCCGAATATCCGTGGTGGTGGATTTGCTGACCCCCCTCTTTACTTCAACACAAATTGAGAACTCTTGTCATTTCACAGTCACTAAGCCCAAGACGGCCTCTGACCACCACATCTCTTACCAGTCCTTCTCTGTTAGTAAACAGCAGGTCAAACAAGGCACTTCCCCTGGTAGGCTCACTTACCAACTGCATCAGGAAGTCATCTTCCACATGCTCCAGGAACCTCCTAGACTGTTTCCTCTCTGCTGTGTTGTATTCCCAGCACATGGCCGGTAAGTTTAAGTCCTCCATGAGAACAAGGGCTAGCGATTTTAAGACTTCTGGCAGCCACTTGTAGCAAGCTTCATCTACCTCTTCTTTCTGGTTGGGTGGTTGTTCTGGTTCGGCTGCAGCCGGCAACAAAAGCGCCACACGGCCACCCCTCCCCCCGCCGGTGTGCGGAGGAGAATGGAAAGAAACAGGCAGAAACTGGTGGGTCGGGATAAGGGCAGTTTAAAAGAACAGCGAACAAAGGGAACAGGAACAACAACGATACAGATAAGGGGAATACACAAAACAATCTGAGAACAACCTGGGGAGTAAGACAGAGGTCAGCTGCTTGTGACAAATGACTTAGCGCATCAAGAGTTAGGAGCATAAATAACAGTCATGGTACAGTGCTCAAGCTATTAGCAGAAAAAGCCAAAATAGACTTTCACTGAAGTTAAAGTGTACCTCAGAAGGGCCAGTACATGATTTTACCTGATGTATACTTTTAATTAGTCACAAAACTTGATTTAAACATTGCCTGCCTTTTTTTGGGTACAACCATTGGCGAATAATCACTCAGACCTATTACATTTCCAGAAGGTAACAGAGATATTTCAAGCTAATCTTTGAAAAATAGAGTATTGTGCTGAATAATACTTTTCAAGATATACAAAAAATACATGTGGACATTATTCTACCCAGAGTGTCTCTGTTGTTCTGCACTTAAGTATCTCTGAGAAAAAGCACAGGTAGCAAAATTTCATTTCCCCAAAATGCACTTCAATGTATTTTAAGTATAAAAACCTAATTTAAAATAATGTCAGCATCTTTCACTTATAGAATATGAGGCTCAGCATCTTTAAATTATTTAAGAGGTCTTCAGAGAGTCAGTTAGGCTTATAACGTCAGATTTACTCAAAGAAATGGAAAGAGCAAAGCAAAGTGTTGAATAAGGACTTCCTGTGAGATTTTACCAAGTTATTTTTTACTGCCTGTAATTGAAGCAGCATCTCACCTCACACAGTTTTAGCCAAAAATATATGTTTTGTAACTGCAACTTGTTTAACTTGTTTTGTTTCTTTTTTTTTCTTTCTTTCTTTTTTCATAAATAGAGTAGGTCTGCTCTACTAAACTGGTCTTTTCCCTGTGGGGATTCATTCACAAATAGACACAAGATCTATCAAGACTCAGTTGAAAGTACACTTGTACAGAGGGTTACAAATCGTATGTGTGTCTCCTCCTAAAAGGAAAAATAGACAACTGTTTGAAACTATAAGGCAAAGTTTACCAGTACTATGTCTAACATATTTTGTTCCCTTTATTGTGATGCAAGGACAAGAGCTAATATATATAATGTTTTCTTAACAGTTTATAGTCAAACAAACGATGTACATTAAGATCTGTACAGTGTCACCTCAGTGTCATAGTTTGTCATTACAAGCACACTTTGAAGATATAGCCAAAAAGTCTGTCCTGTTATCAGCCATATTACTAGGTTAGCTCAAAAAAACAGATTCTTGTTAGTGTTGTCTTTAATGAAGTTTATCCTTCTTTGCAAGGCATTTTTGAGACCTGTGGATAAAACAAAGTCTGCGTAAGAAGTGCTATATTTTCACATGTATAAGCCCCCTTTTAAGAGTTAATAAAAAACTGTCCCACCCCAAGCACCAGTGTCTTACCAACAGAGTGGATTAAAGATGTGTGAGAGAAGACCTTTAAAAAACTTAGAAGTGTACCAGGTACATGTTTGCATTCAAATGCTGTATATGCTTGCCACACTTTCTGTAACTTAGACACCTCTTTCAAATTTAATGCGATCTTACAAGTCCTGAGACCAAATTTAGAGCTTCATCTGTGTTCCGAACCCATCTTTAAAACCAGTAATTCAGGTGTTCCAGTTAGAAAGTTGGCATGCATTTTAACTGTATCACTTTACCGCAAAAAATCTGCATAGGGATGCATGCATCAGTGCTATTTTCTGTAGCCAGCCACAGTAACACCCTGACGAGCAATACCTCCTGTTCTTCCTGCACCTCAGCTACTTTTATTATACCTGTTTAATCAAAAAGAGAAACTACTGATCCCTCTGCTTTGACACTCTTTCAGCACTAATGAGGAAATTAGAAAGTACACAGAGAACATCTATCACAGCTAGAAGAAGGAGAACAGGTCAGTTCCTACTTTACCTCCAAACACCTCGTACTGGCACACCATGTACTGTCCGTGTCTGAAACACTTTGAACTAGAACATGAGCTCTCTGGGGAAGAGATGCACCATCTTATTTGCTTTTGAATTGAGTGCACACATAATTGACTGTCTGTACACAGTAAAAGGGATTGATAACTTTCATAATGTTAGTATTTTGGGAAGAGATTGCTCATTAATGGAAACAAATAGTTCTCCTTCTAAATAAAAAAATTAAACACATGCTGGGTGTATTTACACAGTTCATAAGATGACATGCAGTGGTCATACCCTTTGACCTCAGGAGCTTTGGGTAAAGCTGAATAATAATCTTAACATTTGAGCACATGCCTCCCTGCTTCAATTTGCACGCTGAAACTCAACCAGAGCCACACTTCACCCCTGCTGAAGTACAGCCACTTCTGAGGACAAGAGCTTCTCCAGTGTCAACCATTTGCCACTCCTTGTCTCCAAAGGAAGCTGCAGGCTGAGTATTTTTAAATAGGTCTGAATATGTGAATAATGCAGCAGCAGCAAAAATGTAAATTGACAGAAATCTAACTGTGCCATAGTTTTAAGAGTCATCTTCACTACAGATAGATTTTTTTACTATCGCTTTTCTTAACTCTGACTAACAAAGCATAGTGAGCGTTCTGTGCCCAGTGAGGGGAAATACAGTCCAATAATTTGATATGAAAGCTAATTGTCTTTGCTGTTTAGAGATCTGCCAACCAAAAGATGCCACAGGGTGGTGGATTAAGGAGGGACTGTAGACACAATGCATACGCCACTGTCATTCATCTCTTGCTTTCATTTTTTGACCTTAAAATCCAGTTTGAGATTATATTGCATGGAAATAAATAGCTGAAGGCAGATGCTTAACTTCAACCTTCTATGCCAGACATCACCTTGTTTATTAAAGCCTGGCAAATGGAATAGTACTTTATTTAAACAGAAAGTGAATGCTGTGTAGATTTGAATTTTTTCATTATTTCACAGGGAAAAAAATGCATCAAGTGTACTTGAATTCAGTTTGACCGCTTTTTCTTGCTTCACACTTCAACTTCTTCCTTTTCCCTCAGCTAATGGTTTTCTAGCACAGGAAAATTAGAAAGAACTATTCAGATTCTAACATTAGCCTTGGACAGTACTGTTTTGCCTCTCCCCTCCCCTGTCTCGTATGTAATTAAGATATATCCTCTAAGATTTGTGCCAGTCTCATCTGGCACAAAATGATGAAGCTACAACTGAAGCCAGTGTTCATTTACATAGCCATGGATCCCTTAGCCTTTATTTTATAGTCTGTCTTCAGCTTCTGCAAGTTCTTATTCTCTCCATGTCCAATCAGTATGCTGGCCATGATACCACCTCTCTTGGCATTGTGAAAAGGATGCCTTCTAATTCTAGATCACTGTTGCAGTTTAACGTGGCAGCCATGTGCTGTGATAGCAACCATTGCAACAATGCTTGTACAGCAAAGGACCTCATGAAATAAATCCATGGCCGCTTCCTAAATCCCTCCACATTTCAGAAAAAATGTTGGTTATTTTGGTAGTGAGTTCAGTGACTAACCTCTGTAGAGAAAACAGGAAAAATTAAAGAGGAAACAAGTCACACATGATCAGCAAAGCAGTAGTATTTTTATTTATTGTATTTCTTATTTTCTTTGCTATCCTCATCTTGCTATTGCTATTTTTATTATTTTTCTGTACAAAAATAGAAGAATGTTCCTGTTGTCATCTATTACTAGAAGATATAGCAGTAGCTTTTTTGTAACGCAATATCACATTTCATATTTATTCATTTTCACTGTCATGTCAAAAAATCTTGAACTTAAATTTGAGAATTGATTCAAAGGATGGCATGATAGGAATAAGAAGGTATAGTAACTCTTTCAGTTTTAAAATGGCACTTGACATAGATTGCACAGTATATGTAGAGTTCCCGAAATGTGTTTACAGAGGTCTCCGTCAGCACTAAGTTTTCTCTCTGCCTGCACCTTGGTTTAGTTGAATTAATTTTCTCTGGATACAACAAAATATCCTCAGAGACACCAGAGCAGATTTTGGGTTTATTTTCATAAAGAGGAAGGCTAAAAAATATTGAATAAGTAGCAAGACCTAACAAATAACATCTGTGCATCTTGGATGCCAGCTTATTTTTTAACTGTTTTTTTAGGCTGAAAAAGAAACATGTAATCTTCCAGTGCTAGCTCTGAGTTTCCAAGATCTAATTTAATGATCTCATATCGCAGCTCGATGTTTAATGATTTTTTCCCCCATATTTATAATAATTATTTCAGATATTCAAATGAATCAATTTTTAAGAATTGAGCTAAAATCAAAAAGTTCTAAATAATCTTGCTGAGCTTCACATGATGTTCTAAATGGTTAATCAATGTCTTGAATGTACATATGACACAATGTATTTTAGGAATCACCATCTTTAGCGAGAAGCATCATGCACCGATTTTACAGATTGCAGAATGCAGAACATGCTCCCACAGAAAAAAAGTAGAGAAGGCGAAGCGTCTCTGTGCATAAAACCTCTACTCTGAATTTAAACGACACAGTGTGCATTAGCATGCATAAGGACTATGCAGCTATGACTTGATAATTTCAGCATCTTCAAGCATTCTCATAAGTTTTGTGCAGCATGCCTACAAAATAGTTGTGATTTGGAAATAGGTGGGGAGAAACACATAAAAATATATAGCTTGAGTCTCCTTACCTGAAAGTCTTTTAAGCTGTTAGATTTGTTTTTTCTATAGGAATACTTGTTTTCAAGACAGTGTCAAAGAAGAAATTCTCCCCCAAACCCCCACAAATTCAGAGAAACTATGGGTCTTCAATTTTTTTTCTAGAAGACATGTGATCTTATACATAAGATTGCTATGCTCTGTATTAATTTTTTATTTTTATCCTAACACGTATACTGGAGAGTTATTTCAGAACTACTCTGGTAGTCCGAATCCTACTAATTGCTCACCTGTGTGACTTCAAAAGCAAAAAATAAATATTTTTTGTTACAAAATTCATATGTGTATTTTCTAAAATATTTGCTTTCCTTTCATGTCCCTTGTCCAATAAACCTATTGATGGTGTGTCAGTATATTCCATAATCAGTCTTCTTTTTCTGGGATAACATAACCTGATTCTTTTAGTCGTCTTTGTGGTATTCTCTCAATCATCTTTTGGTCTCTGTTGCTGTTTGGATGCCAGCTTATTTTTTAACTGTTTTTTAGGGGTGAAAAAGAAATAGGCACTCCAAGGATGCCTACTACAGTCTCTGAAATATTATTACCAAGTCATTTTTCTGTTGGGAATATACTGCATGATGCATCTTTTCTGATCACGTTCACCTTTCACATCTTCGTTATTTAGGTGAATTATTGTAAAATCCTGCTAACACCGGTTAAACTTTTCTCTTTCTCTTATTTTGTCATTCCCCAATGATGGGCATAAAACTTATAATAGTAGTTCTCATTAGTACACACTTATATATATATAATTACGGCCCTCAAGGTGATGCAGTTCTTCCTATTTATGAGGGCACATCTACTTTTTATCTCTATTAAAAAAATCCAGTAAGATCAGTTCCAGAATTTGTTTTTGATGAACCTGTTGGTGTCCTCTTTGCAATCTGAACCAAAAGAGAACCTATTGAACAGCTGTTACTTATTCTGCAGAAAGCTTTTACTCATGGCATAAATTTTGATCCCTTTTCTCTAACCTGGATAATCATTCCCCTTTTCATGCTATAGTGTTTACCAGTGCCCACGTACATGGAGATTATTGCATTTTCTTCACCTATGGTTTTGTAAAGAATCGGTAAGGTAATTGGGGCGCAATGTGACAATGCATCTTTTCTGAAAAGTATAGTCTTTCAACACAAATAATCTCGTACAGTAAATATTATATTTCGCATATAAAATGGGTGGAAGTATCATTACAATTTTTTCCTCTGAGCCATTGTGCATTCCTATCTTGACAGAAATTAGCTGACAAATCTTCATCATAAAGTATTTTTTGTCAAGCTTGGAGAAACCAATATAGTACAGGTCTCAGTTATGTGAAAGCTTGCAAAGAATTAATGACATACAGTACACATAAATTTTCTTGTCTATTTGATGGCGTCCTGTAGAGACTTCATACTTTGTGTGGTGTTATACAAAGATGTAAATGATGCTTAAAACAAGTAAGTGTCTTCTGATTCATCAATGACCTTAAAGATAACTACTCAGTTTAAGTAAGGATTTCCCATGATCAAGATGGTTCTCTAAAAGGAGGTAGTACATACACTTTGGAATATTAACAGTTCCAAGGTTTTGCTGGATTTTAGTGCAATCATCTGTTCACTGAAACCTTTTACACTTGAAATGATGATAAAAATGTGTTTGCTGTCCTTTTGTTTAAAAAAACCTATAAATCTTGGAAATAACTGTTCTAAGAGTGAGAATACAGATACGCTTTAAATATTTAATAAACTCAAAGTTTATGGAATATTGAATTCTTCATCATTATGTAGGTGAGAATGGCAAGATGCAGGACATGATACTGTCTGGGTGTTTACACATCTCTCATCCAATATGGGGCAAGTTCCTTAATCTAAACTATATTGCAGATATCACTAGGGCAGATATGCTGAATGAATAACTTTCAGATTAGAAACTGTTTTTTCTGAGTACTTTTTTTTCCAGAGCCACATAATCCAGTTTTATGATCAGAATGCATATAGAAACAGAAAAGGCTAAAAGTCTTTTTCCCTCTTTGGTACCATATGAACTTCTTTTTATCCTATTAAATTTTTGACAAGTGATATTTAATTAAAGCAACTGTAATTCTACATTTGTATTATTGTGCTGATGCAAACATCTGTTTCTTCAGAAATGGTATCATATTCTGCAGAAGCACAAAGCGTGAGTTTTTCCTTCTAGAAGTTACTCGGTAGCCTCATAATTTTACAGTTGATTTTACACTGCTATATCTTCATCACAATCCAAAGGTATCTTAGCACTTAAAAACCGGCATGTTTTAGGATAGTTAAAAGTTCTTAGCTTCAACAAGAACAGAATGTGTTTAGGCCACAGGGAAATGTAGGAGCTATACTTTTTTATTGTGGGGGATACCCTTTTTTATTAGAGCAAGTCCTGCCATGTGCAACACTATGGAAGCTCCACCGACTTAAGGTAGTGCTTTCTATTGGCTAAAGTATAGCTAGTCCATGTACCTTCTTGTTTCTCAGTTGAATATTTTTTAAAGAATTTTCTTTAAAAAATGACAGACTTTTTTCAAGGAACAGTTATCTAGTGGAGGCTACCTTGCTGTCATATTTTCTCTTCTATGGTGTGCCCAAGGTCATCGAAATCAGTGGGATTACTCACAGTCTCAGTGCTATGTATGCGTTTCAGTGGTCTGTTAGACGGATGCCAGAATTCCACTTACTTGCAGCAGAAGCAGACTAAGAGCAGAATTTGATTCATGCTGGCCTCTTGGTATTTAATGGTTATAGTGCCTTGTACAGCTGCAGCTGGTACTTTACACAGCTTTGCAGCTTGTGTGTTTTTTGCCCAAAACTGGGAAAATATTGTTAACCAACCTGCTTTCATTCTGCAGGAGGATTTGTTTTTCATGAAACCAGTATAGCAAACAGTTTTGACAATAAAAGGTACATTCTGTTCAAAACCCATTTTTTTCTGTAAGCATGAGATCATCTTGTTATGCATGACAGTTCATCGGCCTTCTGATGTTAGTCTAGCAAAAAAGAAAGAACATTGCAACTGTACATAAATTCCATTAAAATGGATACTTGGTTCCCATGTTTCTTGACAGGAGAGAGACAAACATCAGGTACAGACTTTTCATAGGCTTATCAGGATAAAACAACATGGAATAATTTTTAATTCTATGCTATAAGGCCTTTTCTTTTTCCTTATAATTAATTATAAACCAGGACCAGAGTATCATGTTTATTGGCACATTTGGTTCCAAGTTTAGACTACATGACCTGATTTGAATATCCTCAAGAGACCTACTAGGTACTGAGCATTTTGACAATCTGAGCTTTATCATATAGGCATCTACAACACTACCATCAGATTCGTATTTTTCCTGTTCAGTGAATTGTGCCCCAGAATCATGTGCCTAAAGTATTCCTAAATTTCTCGTGACTTTTCAACAATGGACCTTTTTGTTAGCCTAAGGGATTTGCATTCCATAATAACATGAAACATATATTTGGAAATGCAAACAACACAGTTAACATTTCAAATAAGTTTAGTAATATGGGAATTTATGCTGACATTAAAAGCTATACTAAATTGCTACTTGGTTATTTTGAGAATATCTCTATTACTAATATGACAAAAGATGACTTTAATGGCATCATAAACCAGAAACATGAAAGCATTATTAAAACTTGCTTCATAAAGAGTTATCAGCCTGCTATTAGTTAAGCTGTTCAGACAGGATGAAATTTCAAGCTAAACAAACTGGACAACTTCATACACTTTTAACCAGCAGTGCTGTAAATTCAATAGTAACGGAGATGTAAGCTAAAAAGAAAAAAACTTTTTTTTTTTTTTTGCCAATATAGTCCAGAATAAATATTACAGGACAGAAAAATACTACACGCCTCCTGAAATCTAGCAACATCTAGAATCTTTCTTTCCCTGGTTACTGCCATGGAACATTTGTTCTGTGCATTGCTCAGTCCTGCCATTTCTTCCTGGAAACATGACATTTGGTTTAATTTATCCAATGAAATCAGTCACTTTAGGATTCTATGTATTTTCAAGACACAGAGAAGCTACACTCTGCATTCCTTTTCATTAATTATTTACCACTTTGCACAGTAAAACACTTACTTCACATGTTCCATTCTTTCCGTTTGAAAACACATACTGGGCCTGGGTAAAATATGAAGCATCTGAAAACCAGACCTAATTGTGGGTAAGATGGTAGCCGTTTGTTTGTGGAGGTGCCTTAATGAAATCTTAGAGAAAAGTTTTTGGAGATCATATCGCTGTTCAGAGCCAGTAGATTCAAAAAGGTCATGTATAGTTGAAGGTCTAGGATCCCTCTCATGAAAAATTCCTTAAAATGTTTTTGGCAACAAAGATTTTAGGAAAATAAAAAACTAAAGATCTAGTGTAATTCTTCATGCAGTTCAGATTTAGATCTGCATAATTCTTGTAAGTATAATCTAAGGAAAAAGAAAGCATTCTGTTTCTGGAAAACATTCTGAACCATATACATCTGCTTAGAGGATCGAAATCTTGTGATGTTCTCTGCCTGAGTTATGTTAATAGCATATTTCAATTAAATCGCATAAGTACACACGGAAAGTCTTGTGCTGAGAAAAGGAATGGTGTCAGCTAGAAGAAGATGGCTTTGAGTGTTATTTGTACTGAAAATATGCAGTGTTCTTAGGATAATTCAGATGCAAAGGCAGTGACAGGTAGACAGTGATTTGCAAGGCTAGCCTGTAGCTCTCATGCAGGAAACTACTTCAGCAGAACAGTTTTATATGGACCGTGTTCATGCCTCTTGCAAACATCTTGGGCTAAAAATCCTTGGTCCAAAATATTCCTCACTGCATATAGTTTGTGCTTTATTTACAAGTCCGGTAGCAGAAGATTTCTGGTTGAAAGGTCAACGTGAATAATGCACAAGCTATATATGAGAGCAAGCAAAATAAAAAAAGGATAAAGGAGCCAGAATTATTTCTTTAAGTCTTGGGTACTACAGCAAACTTGACTTTCATACAAATACTATTTTTCATACAGCTCAGCTGCATGGTATATTCTAAAGATAGCACCCACTACAGAGCATTTAGTTATAATGGCATGAGTACCTGTGCCTTGGTCCATTTCTGAAAGAATAATACACAGTCATTAAATTAATCAAAAAATACGAAATAAAAGAGTCTTTTTGCCACATTTCATAGTTCTGTGAGTCAACTGGTATCCCAAGTGCACTCACACTGTAAGAAATATCTTTTGAAAAAGACAAGGAAACTCTTTCTTCATCACCTTATTACTCAGTTCCCCAGCCAGCTGGAGTTGTTTGTCAGGCGTAGATCATAGCTCCAGGAAGAGCTAGGAGTCATGCTTTTATTCAGGTTGTTGTTAAAGCCACTTGTAGAGCTAGAGGCAGAAACAATGGGAAAATAATATTTCCCCTGTTGACATCTGGATCCCAGGGAAGGTGGAGGACAAGGAATATATATTGCAGCCTCAGTGGTCAACGTGAGCTCTTACCTATTGCAATAGCTCACCAAAACATACACAAAACTCAGCAAGTCCACTGGGTATGGTTGAATCCTGCAGAAGGCATGTAACAGGCTTGTGGAATTTTCTCTATTACTAACAGAACAGAAAGCCAGAGTCTGGGCTAGAATTAGTGAAGACACCAGCTGGAGTTTTCTGCTAATTGGTTTAAACCGCTCTTAGTGTCTTACTGAGGCATCAGGATGTTTAGACCCCAGCTTTTCTGTTTAACAGACAGGAGAGCTGTAAGACACTCGCTGTTTTCCCGCTTTCTTGTGGGGGAATGGCAGAGGCAGAAGGTAACCTGACTCCTGTCTTTGTTGTATGACAATGTCTGCTTATATTTAATAACAAACAAGAGCACTTCTCATCAGTTTGCTGCTTGAGTAGAAGGCCGTTCAGCCATATGTTTGTATAAATTCCAAATGGAACACTTGAGTCATTATTAGTTACACACACAGGATAATCATTAATGTACTTATACCAGAGGCAAGCTTGTCTGGCAACTGAATTTTAACTATAGTTTGAGCTTTTACAGCATCCTTTTTTGTGATCCACTGAAATAAAGCATTCTGAGAAAGGAAAGAGGCATCTGCATTTTAAAGCTTACTAGTTATACTGAGCTTAGGAGATGTTTAAAGGTGAAATTCCCGAATCACTGTACTTGCATATACTTAATTAATAGAAAGCCAGCCCATATAACGTCAGTTTTCTAATCCTTCCAATATAAGGGCAATTTTGAGATGAACTGAGACGGAAATGAATAAGAAACAGACAATGATCAGTTAGACTAGTATCTGTAGGATCTCTAATCTGTAAATTAAGGAAAAGCCCCGCAACTCCATTCACAATGCAGATTTTTCTGACAAAACACTGTTATAAAGAATGCTGCTAAAGTAGTTGGCAGAACGTATTTCAAAACTAAAGAAGGAAAATTTGTTCAGAGCATTTATATTTTTCTAGTTTCCCTCTGCTTCTCTGTTTCTATATTTCAGAGTTCAAAGATATGAAAATTCCTGATAAATGCTCTGCTGAAGTCTATGCCACAGAGGCAATCCTGAAAGGACATGTAATTCCAGTAGCAGGACAGACCTGCCATGTGCACAGGGCAGACCTGGACAGAGTAAGCAAACTGCTCTTCCATGGTGCTGCCTGCATGTAACACTGGGCACGAAGAGATCATGTTATGCCTATGGTCTTCTTGCAGCAGCGGATCAACACCGTGTAGCCCAGATGAACTTCCGTTGCCTTCAAAACATCATTAGACATGGGTGTTACAGAGGGTAAGTAACAGAGAAGGAAAACACAGTTTGTCGTTCTCTACTTTGTGTGAAGCAATGGCATCTGGGCACAGGAAACCCGCTCTAGATCTTATTCCATGTTTAAAGGATTTAGGCTGGCTTCTGTTCCCAAACACTCTGCCAAGCCTTTCTCCTGCTTCAGTTCTCCAGTATTGCACTGGATGTGGAAAATTGCAGACATTTCCCAGCCGTCTCAGTATGCTCTTGGCAGCATTATGCCTTCACAAAAATAACAAGTACAAACTTAAAGCTACTCATATCTAGGGGATATCAATTCATTCACTGAGATACTTTTCTTGTGTGCATTGAGACACTCTTCCATGAAGATACACTACTGTGATGTGAATAAACCGGCGAAAGAAAGGGCAGAAGAAGGAAAGTAAAAGAGCAGAAAATAATCCTTCTGAACAACTGGGGCTTTTTGAGATGGACTTACCTGTACATAGTCAGAATTCAAAAGAAAATAAAACAAAATAAATGACAACAACAAAAAAAATTAGTAAAAATCCAGAGTGTGAATGGATCAGCAATGATAAGCAGTAGGAAGCCTTATGGTACTAAGATCTTTTATTTTCAGGTACAACAAAAAATATGGAAACCAACAAAGGAAGGACTTGCAAGGAAACAGTGAAAAAAAGTATTCTGCCAGGGTCCAAACCCCCATAAGCTGACATTGTACTGCACAAATCCACAGAGCTCCACTGGTTTGCACCAGCCAGAGAAACACATGAAAAATGATGCTGCTGCCATGTAGTTTAAACCCTACTTAACCTCCATAGCTCACTAGTCATTGGGTGATCCCAGCCTTCAGGTTTTTTTCCACTTGTATTTCCTGGTTCTGAAGGTGCTCTGAAGATCTGAAGATGGGGGTTGCAGAATGAGAGCCTCAGTGAAACTCAGCATGTTTCTCTATCAAAAACCCTTAAACAGATACAGTATTTTGAGATTACAAAGTGGTGATTTCTGTTTTCCATTATAGCAGCAAACAAAATGATCCACCAAATTAACTCTTCAAATACTGAAATGGAAAACAAATATCAATACATTAAAGCCGGAGAAGCTGGGTGCTTGTGTTTTTCTGGCTGTCTAGTGACTAAGTTGAGGACCGTTGTTTCAAAATGCTTTCAGCTATTAATTATGTTTCTAACAATATTCTGGATCAAACACTCTGCAATGAATTTGTGGTTTGATTTCTTTTTTAGTACCATAATTACAAATTGTAAACAACTTCCCTTTTCCCTAAAGGTTGTGTAACTTTATAAAAACAGAGGGGAGGGGTGGAGGGTGCGGGACAACAACAACAACAAAAGAATCTATTGAAGTAGGAATTAAAAAGAGATGTTTGATATGATAAATAGTGACTAGATAATGGGTTTCACTGGGATATGGAAATATGTCCCACAAAGAGAGCCAAAACCTGTGTTAAGAGCTTGGGGAAGGAAAGCCACATCCTCTCTTTCTTTCCCTTGTCCTTAATATTGCTGCCACCAGGCCAGGTGGTAAGGACAATCCACGGTGGACTCAGCTCACCCTGGAGTCTTCTTATCAGTGACTGTGGTTAGAGAAGCAACTAGTAGATGGGTTTATTGGGTTTGTAGACAAATGGAGAGGAAAAAAGTAGGAGGTATTCTATGTATTCAATGCTTGTGAAGAAAGGATACAAGTGTAACTAAGAGGCACTGATGGCATTTAATCAAGATGCCTCCCCACAATATCTAATTGTATTCATTTTCTGTTGAATGTATTCACTTTATTAGTTGATTGTCCAACGCTCTTTTGAACAAGTGACAGCCTGTTGGGTTAGACAGTCTCTAGAAATATGCCTTTGTGTGCTAGACCAGTGGATCTGTCAACCTCAGGAGACCAGAATACCTCACATGTGTCAGGTGATCCAGTTGCAGCTATTATGAGAACAGGTTTAGGACAAAAATTTATATTCCACTAAAAAGCATATGTTTGCAGTAGTGGAATAAATTTGGATGAAATATCAAAAATATCTTTAGAATTGTATGTAATGATCACTGCCTTCATTACCTGCCCTCGCTTGTGAGCCTGCCTCGTTAGGACTGTGTCAGATCTAGTGAGAATTCTCCAGAGCTCACAAAACCATGCAGACATCCTGAAGCTCATCCTTCCCATCTCTGTCACTGAAGGTGGCACTTCAAACAGTTCAAGCAGATACTTGAGTGATCTGCTGCTTTGCTAGTCTGGGATACACCGGTTTGTTTTAATAGTAGTTTTGTTCCACATTCCTTGTGATCAAGCAAAGGAGCCTCCCATAGTAATTTGGGGGATGAGATAATTTTCTGTATTCTACCAATCTAACATTGCTAAATTTAACAAATGATTTTATTTCTTAATGAGTACAGATTGGTTGCAAATTTGTTTTGTCTACTTTAAAGTATTTCATGACATTGTAGTAAACCGAAGATGAGAACCAGCAAATGCACACAGCCCTCAACAGAGCCGTAACTTTAATTTCCCTTTGAGAAACTTGAACACCCTGAATTTTATATAAACTCAACAGAAGAATGATTCAGGCAAGAACTGCACGGCCATGCATTCTCTCACTCAGACTTCATTAGATTTTGGGTAATCCTCTGGGACAAAGTCATATTTAGTTTCACAGAAGTTGTAGCAGTAATGTGTCTGTGCTACAAAATATACCTTCTCCCATTGATGCGAGCTGTATGCTAGAAATAACCTAAGGAAAAAATCAACATCAGCACAACTATTTTGAGAAGAAATAACAACAGATGGACAAGACGTTTATGACACACTTTTCTTCCATGGCTTAAAATGATAGATATATCACATGCACTTTTAACTGTGCAATCTTCAGGTTTAGCAGAACCTTTATTAGTAAGCATTATGTGTACTTTGGGACTGGGAAAGAAGACAGTTACTTTCTGTCAGGTAGATATTAAATTTTGATTTACTTCTAAGCAAAGCATTCAGATTTTATTTTCTTCCAGCTAAAGTTTTCATTACTGTTCGTGGACTTTTAGTTTTTCAGAGGAAAGGAGCCAAATTAATGGTCCATTTTCTGCTCCTTGATCAATCTGTGTATGAAAGTGATTAACCCCTAATGCTTCTGTTTTAGCTTCAAATACTAATGTGCTCTTTTTGAAATGATACATTCTAGGCCATTTTATATACAACCTCTTATAATATTAAGAACACCTGCAAACTTATTAGTGATGGTGGTAATGGTTTCGACAGAAGAGACAGTATGACCACAGGGCTACCCATATTAGATTTTAAACAATTGCTTAGTGCTTTACTAATCTGGTTTATTATTTTTTTAATGCATACTTTTCTCTATTTATATCATTGAACATCTCAGATGATACCTACAGATCTATTTGAGTAGAAAGAGTCTGTACAAGCAAAGCAAATGAATGTTTTGTGATCCTTTAATCTTTCATGTCTTTACCAATAAGTAGCTGGTTCCCCTTTTCCTAGCCAGTCCATTTCATAATCAATTATATAAAATTTTGCCTCAAAATAGCACAAAGGAACTTTTAAGTGAACCAGGAGGAACACATGGTCCAGTAAGATCTCCCATAACTAACCTTGGAATTTTTTAATGCAGTTCCTCCCAATCCTTAGCCTCTCCAGCTTGAAATTAAATCAATTCATATATCACCATTTATCATCTTGGAAATCTAGCTTGCAACTGTACTCTCCAATTCTCTCCTCCAGAAATGTGTCAGAATAATTCACACTTGCTTCTATCACTGTCTTTGACAATTTGTTCCATTATTCAGTAACCCTCTGCATAGAGAAATTCTGTCTGAACTGCTTATAGATTAATCCATTCTTTAACATCAATCCATTATCTCTGTTTTTGTGTAAATTATTATCTCAAACAGTGTCTTAGTGACAATCTGGTTCTCTTTCTTCAGGATCTTGCATGGGCCTAATTAGGGCCTTGTTCTGCTAAGGTCTACTCTCTCCATATATCTGATTTCAGATATTTTAAACTTCTTTCACTGACTGAAATATGTGTCTTTTATTTTTAATCTCTTACAGGAAAAACCCTACAATATCAGGATAGGACATGGATTCTTGTTTACATCAGTTCAGCAGAGCAAAACATGTGAAATAGCTGTCATGCTTGACAAAATAGCTTGGCATACAAGGAGTCTCCTGACTTGGTTGCTCTTAACACTGCTGTGATGAAAGGAGACTTTCAGGAGACACCCTTCATCTGAAGCACTTGTTCTGTACCATGCAGCTTTAGTGATCTGGCAGAAATGCAGGTAGTTGGTTTCATCTGTGTTAATATTAACAGGCCAGTATAAAGATTTTATTATGACAGGTGTTTTGTCTTTCTGCAGTAGTGGAAGTAGTAATGTAAAGCCCTACACTTTTCTAAGCAATCCTTTATTGTCCTGTACAGTTACATATTTTTTGCTGTATCCAGATGTCAAAACAATGAGCATTGTGGGGGGAAAAATATCAGTAAGTTAAGCATTCAACACACATATGGATTAATAGGTTAGCCTGATGGGCTGCTTAGTTGCATAAATCTATCTATATATACTTGTCCTGCTCCCACTAAGACTTCATTTGCTCAAATAGTTTCTACATTATATTGGTTTAGATTCATCATTACTTTATAAGCTGCTTTGAGATAAATTTTCAGACCTGAAGGATCTACATAAAGCCCAAGTTTTCGTGGTTCTTTAAACCTGACATAGAACACTGATACGGTGCTCAGTCAGATTTACAACTTCTGACTTTCTTTCCTAGGTAAGGAACATTGTCAGGAATCTCTGCTGATGCTGTCTTCTCACTTGTTGTAGTACTTAAAGTTAATATTGCATTCTAAAGATATGAAACTCTGACTTATGATGCTTTTATCTACAGCTATCTATCCTTGAGTGTTGTGATGTGGAGAAGCTTTATGGTGAGTGTTGCACTGTCTTGGGCTTGTTCTGATTTGGTGATGAATTGTATGGTGTTCACTGTGATGACGTTGCTATCATCACCCTTTATGGAATACCTGAAATAAAGCTCTCAAATATTAACTTAATTTTTTTTCTAAATGGAAAAGATACTACAGGTCAATACTTTGCATATACATTCCTAATCATAACTTTCAGCCTGGTATAAAAATCTTATGTGTGATGTTTACTTTTTCCCTAATTTTAGGTTACAAAACTATTGATTTATTTTTGTTAAGATGAAAAATACCTAAGATTTCAAACAGCAATTGACATCACATTTTGATTTAGCATTTCCCATTTAAAATGTTTTTTTTATGGTTTGTTCTATTGAGTTGACCTGTGGCTAAGATTTTTATTTTTCCATACTGCTATATTTCTGCTTGAGAGCTGTATTTTTGTAAAGTTTCTGGGACTGATAAAAAAGGAACAACCCACAGAAAAATACTCTCCCCTTGCAAAAAGCATGTCTCATTCCCCCTCCCCCTTAAATTTTGATTTTCCAGTGAGTGCATTTCCTCCCAAAATTTTGATTTTTCAGTGAATGCATTTCCTTTAATTTATCATCAATAATCCTTTAATTAACATGAATACAAAAAATATCTCACCAGCTTTTTGAATAACAGGATTTTTACTAATATCCTGCACCATAGATGTATATGTTATTATGTCTATAAGAGTTTTCCCCTCTGTGATTCACTTCATAACACTACTACCAAGAATAACAGCTGCTCTCTGTACAGCAGTGGGTAGAGACTAGAGGAGTGTAAAAATAATCTTTCGTCTGTGAAAAAACACGAATCTAAAAAAGCCCCCAAATTTTTCATGATCAAAACTTTCTATCCTAACTTCAGAAGACAAGTTATTATTAAAAGTTCTGGACAAAAAATACCCCTACACTATGGAGGTTTAGGACATGAAAAGAAAACAATTTTATTTCATTCCATTATTTTTTTCCTTTTTAATCACTTGAGAGGTAGTTCATTTATGTTTTTACCGGTTTTATATTGTAACATTGAAAATACAGTAGTTTAAGATTAATGCATTGTTAAGATATAATATCCTTATTTTTCATTTAAGCTGAAATTAATTTTTCAATTATTGCTAAAATTTTCTCCAATGTATACTTGGCTGAAAAATTGTTCAAACGTGTTTTTCCTCTATTAAGAAAATCCTAGTTGTATTGAACTGGCATTTCACAACAGAAGCACCAGAATTTTCTGCAAGGGCTCCACGTTTTGCGGGAACAGGCAGATATGGTTTCATACCTATTGGAAGCGGAGAAAAAAAATAATAAATTGGACTGTAACCCTTGCATTCCTTTTATAACATTGTCTGCCAATCTAAGTGTGCTCTCTTTTTTTCCTGTGAGCATGGGCAAGTCCTGATAGACCACCTCACTCCTTTGCGAGCTGCCAAATTGCAAGTGTAGACAACTCGACTATAATAAACAGTGATAGGGTTCCCTGCTGACCCATCTTTTTCAGTTAATTGCATTTTAAACATGTGCAAAATTTCCTGCCTTTAAAAAAAAATGTTATGCCCTGTTAACATCTACATAAACAGATAGATGGATGAGGGATGAACATAAACTTATTTAAAACCTCATTTAATGTTTATGTTTTCACCATCCTTCTCTAATATTTTATATTTGTGCTACGCTGATTTGTTTCCCTTTAATCCCTTTGTGAAGCTCCTTATTCAGCAATATACTGCAGGTCTTTTTATTCCTGCTGTGCCTCTTTCTTACTAAATAACACTTCTTTTTTGCACGCATATTTTTCTTCTAACACTCTCTGTTTTCCTTAATGATTGTTCTCCCCAGTGCTTCTTGCCTTCTGATTTCATACTGTCCACAATCTCTTTTATAGTCACTGTACCGCATTGTCATAAAATCATAGACTCACATTCTTCAAAAACAAAAAAAACCAAACAGGCCGTTTTACAAGTATTTAACTTTTTGGTAAAAATAAGTTAGCACAAACCTTAGTTAATTTTCTGTCTTGAAACTTTCTACTTTCAAGGTCCCTTCTTCCCACTTTACATTTGTCCACTATGCCCAGGAGCACAGTAAAGCCACCTACCTAGGCGCAGACACAAGCATGTGGTCACACATACTAAGAGGCACATAGTGCATAGAAGATTTCAGTGAAAACACAAGCACACTGAAGCAGTGATGAAATTTAGTTTGGAATCTGGCTTTTCTGAATCTTCTGCCTGCAGACAATATTTCCAAGTTTGCAGCCAGGTATTTTTTGTGTGTGCATTTTAAACCTAAAACTTCCCGGGATTCCTTGGTACTAGAAGTATATGCCTGCTTATGCATTCGCTTCTCTGCCAGACATCATGCCATTAACAGTTAGTGTCCAATCTGGGATCAAGATCTAAAACAGAGCTTGAGTAAATACTTAAGGGGAAGAAAAAAAAAAAAAAGAGGAAAACTCGGAATAAAAACATCACGAATCTCTCATCAATAAGAGAGAGATTAACAACACAGGCAGAAGTGAAAACGGGATTAAAAATGGTATCCTAGGGGTCAAAGCACTCCATATACACTAGTAAAATTAGAGTTTGCACCCCTTTGCTTTCTGGGACACATGTAGAAGGTCACGACTTTGATCTTGACAGAGCTGCAAAACAAAGTTATCCTATCTAATAGGACAGGACTCTTCTTGCTCTGCATAAAGAAACTCATTATTTGTATCTAGTGCTAGGCAGCATAATTTACAATGCCTTCAATCTGAGTGAGTCAGATAAATCCCAGGATCTGTGCCAACTCAGTTTTCCTCTCTGTCCTTAGGTCCCTGATTTATTCCTATGAGGGTGGGGAAACTGCCTGGAAGCAGGAGCTTAAATGTGACAAAGATGGACAAGGCCCAGGCTATTATCTGTTTGTTCAAACACTTTATACAAGTACTTCACAGGTCTTAGGCACCTGTGGTCTTACTTAACTGGAGCATTTCAGGGAAGATAAGAAAATAGAGCCTTCTCCTTTGTTGCAATTATGAGCAACAGCAGAACTGCACCCACAAAAAAGCACTAGTATTTTTTGGTTTGTATCATTGATGACAACAGATCTGAAGCTTTTGGTGGTCGATGCAGAGCTGTGACATTTTCCAAATGCAGCTTTAGCATAACTACCCTCTCTAGACACAGTACAATTCAATTTCTGTAATCGCTCTCCCTAGGCAGTCATTCAGGAGGTAAATCCCTGTACCATCCTGGGCCGAGGTGGCTCACAAGCTAAGAAGCCCAATGAAAAGGTACACCTAGATGCTTAACTTGACACCATTCTTTTGTAGTTTGTTTTGTTGTTTTTTTTTTTGGCTATTTTACAATTTCCTTCTCAAAAGCCGCCTCGGACTTTGTCTGTTTCTGCACATCATATGGGGCAAGGACATAAAAATTATAGAGCATTTTAAAAAATGTAGCTCTGCCTACTTGCTACATAAGGTAAATCCACAGAATCATAGAATCATAGAATGGTTTGCGTTCATAGAATCATACAATAGTTTGGGTTGGAATGCCACTTAGTCCAGCCCCCCTGCAATGAGCAGGGACATCTTCAACTAGATCAGGTTGCTCAGAGCCTCGTCCAACCTGACCTCGAATGGTTCCAGGGGTGGGGCATCTATCACCTGTCTGGGAAACCTGTTCCTGTACTTCACCACCCTCATTGTAAAAAAATTCTTCCTTATGATTAATCTAAATCTACCCTCTTTTAGTCTAAAACCATCACCCATTGTCCTATCACAACCAGCCATGCTAAGAAGTCTGTCCTTATCTTTCTTATAAGCCCCCTTTAAGTACTAAAAGGCTGCTCAAAGGTGTCCCCAGGGCCTGCACTTCTGCAGGCTGAACAACCCCAACTCTCCCAGCCTTTTTTGTAGGTTAGAATGGACCTTTAAAGATCACCTAGTACCAACACCCCTGCCATGGACAGGAACATCTATGGTAGATGAGAACATTCATATTCCCCATGCCCATGCACTGCCACTATCCCACCTTTGTGCTGAGTAAATGTTTGCAGCCGAAAGGTCTGATCCTGTAAGATGCAGAGCATCTTCAACTGTCAGCAGTCAGACTTGCAGCATTGCATAATAATGAATTGCAGCCACATAGCTGGTGAAGCGTCTAGAGAACAAGTCTTTTGAGGACCAGCTGAGGGAACTGGAGTTTTTCAGTCAGAAGAAAAGGAGGCTCAGGGGAGACCTTATTGCTCTGTACAAGTACCTGAAAGGAGGTTGTAGCAAGGTGGGTGTTGGTCTCTTCTCCCAAGTAGCAAGTCAGAGGATGAGAAAAAATGACCTCAAGTTGTGCCAGGGAAGGTTTAGATTGGACATCAAGAAAAAATTCTTCACTGAAAGGGATATCAAGCATTGGAACAGGCTGCCCAGGGTGCCATTATGTCGCCTTCCCTGAAGATATTTAAAAGACGTGTAGATATGTCACTTAGGGATAAAGTTTAGTGGTGAACTTGGTGGTGTTAGGTGTTATATTTGCAGTTGGACTTAATGATCGTAAAGGTCTTTTCCAACCGAAAAGATTCTATGATTTCATGACTCTATTCTAAATGCTGAGTTCTACCAAGCTGGGGTCTGACAGAGCTATAAGAAAATATTAGTTTTCTTCTCAAGGCTTTTATTTCTTGCTTAGAATTTGTCTTTTATCACAAAGAAAATCTTAATTAAAGCCACTGGAATGAAAATCAGAAACAAGTACAAAAAGTAGGAAATATAAAATATGTGGTATCTTGTGCACTGCCTTCTAGTGCATGCAGCAGATATATTAACATTAGGATTCAGATCTGGGGAACAGAATGCTATTATTAAAGCAACAGAAGAGTTTTTTAATATTATAAATATGTATGACTTTGTAGAACAGTAAGGAAATATATTTTGCTCAAATTTCTCCTAATGCTGAATATTTTAATAAAACTTACAACATTTTTGTACAAGTGCTATAAATTACCCACTTTAAAATTAGATAAAAACTATTTGAGAAATAATTATGGGTATATGTTCATTAGATTGGATTTGGAGGACTGAGAGATAAGGGCATTGGGTCAAATCTTTCAATCTGCCTCCAGATATTCATTTCCACTATAATGCCTATAAGCACATTATGGCAACAGAATCTCAGTGTTTAGAGAATTCTAATTCATTCCCACTCTCTTGTTGCGAGACAGTCATTCTTAGACAGTGTGCACAAAAACAGAAACACAGAATTTGAGCATGCTCAACTGAGATGTTCTTCTCTCACCCCTTCCCGCCCCCCATACTCTTTTTGCCTCCTCTCCAGTCTGCCTCCTGAAGCCAATCAGCATGCAAGACTTTACCAAGCAGTTAGTAAATGTTGATTCAGACCGCAGTATTTACTTAATAATGGCATTGCTTTATCCTTCAAGTTAATCACAAACAATCCTCCTCCAATCCTTGCCAGGAAGCCTCCCTTAAGTCCATTGCAAATCATAGACATAATCTGTGTAAATAATTAATCTGCCTGGATCTTCTTCCAGCAACACCTGCACCAACACTGATTACCAGATGTGTAATTGCATTTTGCTTCTGCTTTCTGTAGTGAAGAGTGCCTCACTTCCCTTGTGATTGAGGGCAGAATTCCTTGACCTTTATTCGGTTCCCTGATGTGAGTGAGCACTGACATAAACCAAGGGGATGTCAGACCATGAGGATGCACCTTGTCCAGCTTCCGCTGAAGTTAGAGGACAGTATGTGGATTAACAAGGGGCAAAATAAATCTCTCACAAACACAAGTAATAATAAAAAAGAGAACGATTCTTCTCTACAGTGTTTCCCATTGGCTCAGAAATTACCACATAAACTAACTTCATTCAAAAATTCTCCATGAGAGCACACGGGTTTGAACTTTTGATTAAAGCTTTGTCTGGAAAAAGTTTTAAGGAGTCTTCTTTCTACCATCTTGGTCAACTATTCAAATGGCTGAGATTCATACTCTTCAGAAAATATATACACTATATATATAAATAAGCATATGTGTATATATATATATACACAAGCATGACATAACACATGTACATACACATGCAGACCATGTACAATATTGAAGTGTATATACTGAAGAACTTTTACTTAAGCTGCAGTTCTTTGGTTCATCAACTCATGATTAACTCAACTTAAATTCAAGTAATTTAAGATACAAACAGGGCAGAGTTCACCTTCAAGGGAAGGGCCAGTACAATGTCTAGTGATAGTACTGAGTCAATTCAGCCCTGTTTAATCTTTGTTTTTTATCCCAGACATAAATTCCTGCATTGTGCCTAAATGTGCCAGGTACTACTTATGTGTTTTATTTGGTGGAGGTGCAGTACACTGATGTACAATCTAACATCTCACGTGCAACAAGTTAGGGGAAGAAGAATCACTCTGCTCACTAGAAGGAACTTTCTCTAACTTTCTGCAGTATAACATAATAATTGTTCTTTGACATTATGGTGAGTGTGTACTACAGGCCAGCTGACCAGGAGGAGGAAATTGATGAGGCTTTCTACAGGCAGCTGCAAGCAGCCTCACAGTCACAGGCCCTGGTTCTCATGGGGGACTTCAACCACCCTGACATCAGCTGGGA